>Ga0209208_10003991_pt1 | contig 21036 bp, 15 predicted proteins | sample S1TSphfallax_3_FD_187694 | JGI IMG/M metagenome (GOLD analysis project Ga0209208, IMG submission 187694) | Host-associated microbial communities from peat moss isolated from Minnesota, USA - S1T2_Fd - Sphagnum fallax MG (SPAdes) (version 2) | ecosystem: Host-associated > Plants > Peat moss >...
ACTAATGCGATTTTAAAAAATGGAAAAAAAAAAATCATGACAAATTTTTTATACAACAACCTGATTATGTACATTAAAATAGATTTACTTTTTTAATTTTTCCCCTTAGCTATGACTAATTTATCACATGATATTAATTGTTGATATTAAATTAATGACAGGGCCATTATGTATAACACACCTTGTGTTTTTTTTTGTTTTTTTATTTTATTTTAAGAAAACAAATTTGTGAAGGAAAGTAGAGAATGTATGTGAATATTCTATTTTTCTTGACATCCAGGAATCTTGAAATTTGTAGCAGGTCGTTACGTTAGGCTAGTTTTACTGCAGAGAAGAGCGATGCTCACGCGATAGCATAGCGGCAGCACACAAAGACGGTACCAACAAAAGGCAGCAAGCAAAGCAGCTTACAAGCCAAGTTTGAGAGACCAAAAAAGCAGATCGATAATAACTAGCTACAAGAGTGCTGTGATGAGGATGGGGCGGGGCCTTCTTGGTCGCCATTATTACTGGTACATACCGCAGAATATGCCACCAGCCGGCCTCCAGGATTTCTAATCAGTCTTGTACGAGACTTTTCAATCACCATCACTCCACTTCCATCTTGCACCCCGCCTCTGGATTAAGCTCCATAATTTTGCAACTGGTGTTTCTCAAATTGGACCGCTGGGTATTCGAACACATGAGTTGCTTTTTATTATGTCAACAGTTTTTGTTCCTGCACTCAAGAACAATTATGCTTCTCAAAGACGACGAGTCCACTTTGTTTAGTTTTAAAAGTTTGTTTAGGAAATTTTTTTCAGCAAGCTAACAATCTCGACGCTTTTGCGGTAGTACTTCGAGCATAGGATTACATTTCTCGATCAGCTGATTTCAGCATTGATCGATGTATTTCTTCCTGTCTATTGAATAAAATACCAGAGAGTTGCATCCTCTTAAGATATATGCCTGTTCCGAGAGTAATTCATTGATTTTGTTTTTAATACGTTTCACATGATCTCATTCAATTCAAGCCTCAGATTTTGTGGAGTTTCTGGTTTCTTCTAGCTTCCAAGATGAAGAAGATGGTGATTGTCCATATCAACACCAGAGCAACAATCCTCTGGTTGCTACTGATGACCAAACTCATGGCATTGGCAAAAGAGGTTACAGTAGAAGAGAGCAGGCGTAACGAGGAGGAAAAACTGGAGCAGCTGAAAACTACTGGAATAGGGTTTAATGGGAAACCCTCCTTCAAGATAGCCATGTTTGCAGATTTGCATTTTGGAGAGAATGCCTGGGATGACTGGGGCGCTCTGCAAGATGTTGAATCCTCCATTGTCATGTCCAACGTTCTCGACAGAGAATTACCTGGTACATTGTAACTCTCTCTACAGGGTTGCACTCTCGTCTTCTTCACGAGCTGGGCAACAACAATCTCCTAAAATATATGCCCAAACTCTATTCTTGTCGAATCGTAACGCCAAGTTTCTCGTTTCTACAAGCTAGCTATGGTGTTGAGCATAACAGACAGGGTTGGTGAAGTGGTGCAGATTTCGTGGTCTACTTGGGCGATTTGGTGACAGCCAACAATCTGCCAAACCCCAACGCAGCACAACACTGGCAGCAGGCCCTTGCCCCAACAGTAACTCGCAACATTCCATGGGCTTCTGTGTTCGGTAACCATGACGATGCTCCTTTTGTATGGAACTCCACATGGTTTGGACCTTCAGGTTCCCCTATCTTGCCAGCAGGTATATGCTTTGAACTGCTAACTTTGTTATCACAATTTTCACTTTAGCTCCTTTGCAAGTTCTGAATTCCAACATAGGGTTACAAATTCATACCCAAATACTTACTTGTGTTGCAAACGAGGATCAATTGACCAAAGAGCAGGGTCCCTTCTCTGTAGGACTGATTTCCGGGAAGCTAAGTATAGACATATTGACCACCTGTGTTTTGCCAACACATAGCAGTTCAGAGCTTTTGAATGATCCCCTGATCAGAATGTGTTTGCAATACTTCTGCTTTTACATAATTGCAGATGGAATTTTTTCTCACAGGATCTGGACCCAAAAACAATTGTGCTGTATCACCTGGGCAATGTGGTATCAAACCTATTTGCTTGCAAAGGTTTTTGTAACAACAGATGTGTTGACTAGATTTGTTATTGGGATGCAGCCACAGGTTCATTAAACTACTACCAGGGGACAACACGGGTAGACCTAATGGCATCTGATTCCAGCTCTCAAAAATCACTTTCTCAAGCTGGCCCACAAGGGTTATGGCCAAGTGTCTCAAATTTTGTAATCCCTATTGCCTCATCCAATGCAGCAGGGGCAGCAGCTATCATGTATTTCCTAGATTCAGGAGGTGGATCATATCCAGAGGTTATTTCTGCAAGCCAAGTTTCTTGGTTTGAGGAAGTGTCCTTGCAGCACAATCCCACTGCAAGGTATCCTCTCTTTCTGTGTTGATGACTTTTTTCCTCTGTTATAAGATAAAAGTAGGCCAGTATCTTATATCAATGTTGGACTTAGCACCTTGTCACTCATAACCATCTAATTGAGAGCTTCAGCTTGTGGTGTGATGAGCCTATGACCTTTCCACTATTGGTTACAGATACCAATTAGTGCTGCATACCAGTTTTTCTTATTGTCCTCACTGGTGATGTGTTTGATTCTGTTCCTTGAAATACTTAAGACATAGTAAGACAGATGGGAAAAATATCACATATGAGGAAGAGAAAGGTAATAGAATGGAGTTGGGAACCACAATCTAAAAATGCTTGCAAGTCAGGTTAGGCAAGTAGTAAAATTTGATGTTCTTCAGTCATAATATAACATATCAACTGACAACTTTTGTGTGCCTTTGGTACAGTATTCCAGAGATTGTGTTTTGGCATATACCAAGCATTGCATACTCAGCTGTCGGCCCTCAGCCCCTCCAACCAATTGTGGCTCCATGTGTTGGCAATATCAATTATGAGGCTGTGGCTCCCCAGGAGGCTGAATGGGGAATAATGAATTCTCTGGCTAGTAGAAGCTCCATTAAGGTATGAGTTACTTACACCTAGCATGTGTTGCTGGTTTATCTTCAAAACCTTTATAGAGGTGAAAAGTAATCATGTGTACCCCAGTTTAAATTGCAGTATAGAACTCTTGCATGTTTGATTAAAGCATATACTCTTGTGTACTGTAAAAACCTCATTATGACAGAATACTGCTTTTTCTACAGCAGTAAGCTTTGACACTTGAATCTGGTATGAGCAAATATTACACTAAACACCACATATTTTATGTGGAAATGGATGAAACCACAAAGTTTACCTCACAGATGTGTCATGAACCATTGCTCTATCGAATATGGCTTTTTCAACATGAATGTGTGTCACAATTGATGTAAGGTCAACCTTATTATGTTGTGCCTCCTCTCACAACAGAAAAACCCTCAAAATTTGTACATTGCACATCCACTTGATGCTCACTATTCAATAGCCTTCTGATTTTATCTTCCTGTTCAAATTCAAATTAGGATTTGGATTTGGTAGCATGGGGGTTCAGAAACTGCAAGAATGTCACAGGATAGGTGCCCCTTTGGCATTCAGAAATCTCATGGTGAATGTGTGTCTGCAGGCAGTGTTTGTGGGCCATAACCATGGATTAGATTGGTGTTGTCCATCTGGAAGTATGCATCTATGTTTTGCTCGCCACACTGGCTATGGAGGATATGGCTCATGGATACGTGGAACCCGCATCGTTGAGCTTGTGGAGTCACCTGTGTTTCAAATCAAAACATGGGTAACTTTGGAGGACGGCAGTGTTGTTTCCAGCTTGCTTCTGTAGCAGGCTTCATGATTGAAGTGTAAGTGCCTAATATAAAGGTGTAGTCATATAACTGCCCTCCTTCGGTTGGTGGAAGATCATGTAAATAAAAAAGCACTGAGAGTCACTTGTAATCATTATTCGGAAATGTGATGCACAATAAGATCTCTGGTGGGGACTTCAAGGATTATGTCTGCACTAGTGTTCTGCATCTGGGATGATGCTCCTCACATTCTTATCGCCATTCAAAGGTGTGTAGCTTACAAAGTATACATTATGAATATCTGTGGGAGAAATAACTCCTAGGATGTGGCTATTCATATCCGCTACCTCTCGAATAGGGGAGGGAAAGATTATTGGCCTTCTCATATATTGATCTGATGGGATTTCCATCTCAAGTTGGTAAAATCTGGGAAGTTGTAACTAGTGTGTAGTCACTACTTGGTAGCACATGCAAATCTTGGGTGCTTAAAGTTCAATGCACATTCAGTAAAACATGTACATCAGCTTGTTCATTCAGTTTAAACTTGCCTATTAAATTTTACCCACTTTTTCTCTGGTTAGTTAATTGTTTGCTTGGTGCTTTTTGTTTCTGGTTTTCAGCATTGCTGTTTTTTCTTGTCCAGCAATATAGTACCTTTGTAAGCTTCCCATGGCTAGCACACTAGCAATTGACTGCTCTTGGATCAGAGATAATTTGCAATTGAAAGATTTTGAAATGCTGTATTTTCCCTTACCCAATGATGTATCTCACTGCTGGAAGAGATGCAGCAAGAGCAATCCATGATTATAGCAAGAAACTAATGGAGATAATAATGAGAATTTCAACAACAGACCATATGCCTATATCATATTGAAATGCACTTGAATGGTAGCTTTTTTCCCATTACACACCCATCACATTTCAAAGGGAAGAAAGGCAATTACTTGTGCAATTGGCATTGCAAACATGGAACGTGAAATTTCAAGCATCCTATCAAAAACATTAACAAAAATATAATAAAACCAATAAATAGTATTACAAAGTATATTCAAAATATTCTTATAATGGCAAATGGTAGTAGAATGTAATGGGCGTTTCAAGACCATATGGTTACAATTTTGTTCAAGGTACTCAATGTAATGAATAGAAATCAAAAGCCAAAAAGTAGGTATATTCAATAGTTAGTTACCATACTTTCAAACAAAATCATCATCTTAACCACATGAATTCATTTTTCCATATACCCTCTATTTACCCACTTCAAAACCCTAGATATTAGCAGAGTAAAACGAAGATATGTTGAGTATGTAATATTTAGTAGCCAGGTAGTGTAATTAAAAGGTTAACCAAAAACATTTACCAATACGGCAGGTTACCATGTTATATTCATTACATTAATTACCTTTTATATATTCATGGGTATATAAAGGTGAAAATTTTACCCACCCAACACCAGTCTCTTCCTTTTAAAGAAAAAAGATAACAAACTTGAACTTCTCGAAATTCTATTAATGCCACAAAGTTTCATGGCATCAACTCTAGTTTCACATGCAACATATAATTTGCAAGCTAAAGCTAACAAAACTTATTCATGGCATTATTATTAAATATACTTACAAAGGATGAGACACTTCATATTTATGGATGCCACAAGTTCAGAATTTCTTTTACAAATTTTGAGCTCAAGTAGTGTAGATAGCCACCCATCAATACATTAACAATTTGTTCACTCCATATTCAACTTTTGTTACCATCAAAAACATGGGGTGGTTTCCCAAGTTTAGATTTTCTTTTTCTTTTTCTTTTTTTTTGTTTTTGCAATGAGTCATTTTGATTGACCCACCACAAAAGAAAACTGAAACTTTGGAGGCTCCCCAATATAGAATTTTCTATTGAAAAATGAGGGTGTTTCTCGTTTGGCCGTTTTATATAATTGAAAAGACAACTTTGGGCAAAGTGTATTGGAATAAAAGTGTGGTGCAATTGGGAACATCTTGGGGCATATAATGAGAACTTGAGGAACCCCTTGAGAACATGATGGGAACACATTCCTGAACATAGTATAAAAAACCCAAAATTTCACTCCACCACAACATCATATGCATTGCAAAATGTTAAAGAAAGAGTTGACATGCACACATAAAATTAGGTTGAGAGAGATAGAAAGAGAATAGTTTGCTTCAGAGTTGGAAGAAACAAGGGCATCACTTTCACAATCTGACTAGCAATGATCATCTCCTCCTTTGCAAAACCCAACAATCATGTTTTTTTTGAATTGCATGTTCCATACTTAATGTAAATAGAACTTGTTTGTTGCATGGAGATGCATGAAATTTGTAAAAAAGTTCCAAATTTTTCACTTAGATCACTTTGTCATGTGTAAAGATTTCGTTATATAAATTAAAAAATTCTTTTGCATGAGTGCATGCATATTTGCAAAGAGCTCCATTTTTTTTGCACTTACATCAATAAATAAGTACCTCCAGTTTATAATGGGGGAATTAGCCCAGGCCAAAAATGGTGACGAACAGTTTTGGAAATAGAAATTTCACCCAACCAATGGGAAGGCTCAGCATGCACTCAAAGTACCTAGATATGCTTCACTCTCAAAAATAGAAGCATGCTTTGTCATGTTTCCCTTTGTCCCTCACCCTCCTGCCGGGGCACTAAACACCCCCTAATGAGCTCTGTCCAGCACTGGTTTCGGCCTTTTTTCACATTATGTCTGCAATAATAAACCACTCTCCTTAGTGTGCCTTATGGTGTGGCAGTGGTTAGTGCTACGTTTCCTGCAGGGGAGGTCGTGGGTTTCAGTATCTGCAACGCCTTGATGCAGGACATTTTCCCAGAACACTTGTTGTCCTTCACTTTTACTGAAGAACATTGAAAACCGGGTTGCATGGTTTCTTGCAGAACTGTGCAAGGCTGAAAAAGGTGTGCAAAAAGACAAGCGAAACCAGCTCCGGACAGAGCTCGTTAGGGGGTTGTTTAGCACCCCACCACCCTCCACCCTCCCATTGGGGAGAAAATGTCTGAATTCACCATACTTAGACTATAGGTTGAACAGGTCCTCAAACTCAGTCAGGAATCAAATTTTTTTAAAGATTTAGGTTAAGAATTAAGATATGTAACCAAATTTGGTTGAGTCTTCTTGTGAATGATTGCTACAAAAAAAACCACCGTATTGCTGCTTGATTGAAAGTACGATGAGTGATAATTTTATTGTTGCAGTGAAGAAGATGCACTAATACAAACCTTCAAAGTGAGCCCAGTATTGCCTCTCCAAATGCAAATCAATTCCACTCTCCTATTGCAACCCTGCGAATGATAAGTCTCTCTCATCATCGTCTACTCTGTTATGAGTCTTGGTTCACATCACCAACACCAAGCATTAAGCAACAGTAGTGTGGGATTCTGATTAATGAGTATGCTATCACAGTAGTAATGTAACAGAAAAACTTCAATGTATACTGTACTGAAAAATGGGCTTTGAGCTCAGCAAATTTTCTCATGATTTGCTTAATCATGCCGATTACTTGACAGTTCACAGTTAAGTACTAAACTGTAACTACTCTGCGCCACTCAAACAAAATTCAGTTGCTCCCACACGTTACACCCCCAGTGCACAACCTGACGACCAAATTTTGAGCTTTATGTTGGGCTTGTGTGTAATCAGTGAACAGTGAGCATACTCTGGAGTCTAGACGCCTACAGTCTAGATCCACCATGATGGCCATTCACAGCAATGAACTCGATGTGGCATTCACAGCAATGAACTTAGTGACGCACTAAGAATTTATTGAACATTTCCTTGTGTCAGGAAAATGTCTTGCTCATCAATGTGCACACTGAACTTGATCCTCTTGCTTCCATCTTGCCACTATCTCAACTTACCTACTTTACCCGAGCATAAAATCATTGCCAAGTTTTGATGGTAGGTGCCTACAAGAAGAAGAGAGGGTTTAATAATTTTTTTAATTGCTCCAAAATTCCCCAAAAATAATAACAATAATAAACAGATGAGGAAAAGATGAAAACATTTTTTTTATTTTAACCTTGCATCATGTCAGTCAGCAATGTATCAAACATTTGTGTATCATTACACGATCGTGATAAGATTTTATTGCCATCTACGTATAAATGTTGTGTTTATTGTAAGATTTATTGTGAGTTTTTTATAAGATTTTTTTTCTTCCCCACCTACATACTATTTGAATTATGAAATTGACCGATCCACACATGAATAAAAATTTTGATTCTTTTACCATCTTATATTAAATGATTTTTTTCAGTTTTTTATTGTTTTAGTGTACTTGGATTTATGTGTCAAACTTTTGATACAAGTTACAATTCATTGTATTGTTGTGCTAAAGCTTTTCATGTTTAATTTTTTTGGCATATATTTTGATTATTTTCATTGTGTGGATTATGAATCTCCTTTGCGTTAAAACATTGTGATACACCTACAATATTTATAAAATGTGTTTTCAACATTTTGTTATACTATGGGATAAAGGTCTAATGTGCAATTGTTTGTACATATTTTTTCTAGGTGTAAATTATTTTTATTCATTTTTAACTTTCAAAAAATGATCCTTAGGGATGATGAAGCTAATAATATTATATACTAAAATGTAAAATTTTAATGAAATTGAGTGAAACAAAAGAAAACCTTTTTTTTTTAAATAATTATAATAGATGAATACACATTCTTCAAGCATATCATGATTTAAATTTTGTGTGTTTGGATCAAATGAGAACACAATCACACTATACAAAACTTATTGTTATGGCAAATCCAAAAAACATTTGAATCTTTCAACATTTAATGTTGTTTGAAATAAGAATGTTGATAATCTACCAATATTTTAATTACATTGGTAAGTAAGCTTTGAAGCATTGATTTTTTTAGTGATTTTTTTTCATTTTATAAAATATATTTCCAAAAAAGAATATCTTACTACAAAAATAAATCCTTGAAAAATAAATCTCATAAAAATGATTAAAAATCAACAAAATTGCCAAATTTTACCATAATAGCTTACAATATGAAAAGTGTTTAATATTTATACTTTCGAATATTTCCAAACATGGCTAAATATACTTATGAACTATAGGCATTTGAATAACATCAAAAATTTACTTTTTAAAAGTTAATTAAAATTTTAAAAATTGCCTTGAAATTTACAACTCTGCAACCCGGGAGGGACATTTACAAACGGTTTTAATAAACATGCAAGCAAAATTTGTATCCATCTAATTTAACCCTTAAACTCATTTCAAATGTCCATTGATGGTACCCTTCTTTCACAACAAATGTCACATGAAGTCTAATTACAAATTCTCTCAATTTTTTAATTGTTAATTACTTTCAATTAGTATTACATGCGCCCAAAATGGTGACAAAACAATTTTAGGACCATAATGTGACAAATGAAAAAGGCCAAGGTTGTCCAATTTTCCCTTATACTAGTGTAGCATGTGTTGTTGGCCCAAATGTGAACACATTTGTTCTTTTTCACATTTTCAGAATTAAAAGTTTCCAAATTCGGCAGTGTCAACACATTGTGAGTTCAATTCATTTTTCCTTCCAAACTCAATTTTTGCAATTTACTTGAATTTTTTGTAACAAAATTCAATCAAAATTCAATATCTTTGACACCTTAGCTCTACAAAGTATGAAATAAACTCTATTAAATTTGACTTGTCAAGGGCTATCCAACAACACCAATACACCCTCAAATTCCAAGACAATTTTCAGTTTTAATTTTTTCTAATTCTCATTGAAAAATGGTTTAATAATCAATAATTTCCACATTGTAGCTCCAAACATTCTCAAACCAAGTCGGTGCATCCTTTACACATCAAGAGTTTTCCCAAGATGCGAAGAGCACAACATGAAGGGTTGAGATCAAATCATGGTCCAAAAGAAAACAAAACAAACTACCTTCTTTCATTCCAACAAGGATAATTTTTGAGGAATTGTTTTTTTTCGTATGGTCATCTTCAACGTTTCAACATTTTTTTTTTCCACATTTTGGTTGTAATGTGTTGTTCAAGTCAAATTCCACAATTTAAGCAGTTTGCCTACCACTACCTTTCTTCATTGTTGTTTTGCTTCAACGTTTCTAGGATGAAAAAGAAGGTTTTTTTTGGTGCATCGCAAAGGTTTGTTGTTGTTGATGAATAGGAAGGGATGATGGCAAATTGTTGCGAGTAGAATGCATGCCATAAGGAAAAGGAAAACACATTGTTTGTGGTTGCTATTGTTGAGCTTGAAGAATGTGAGGATTTTTATCAAACATGTTTTGTTGCTAGTGAGGTTGCTACTATAGCAAACCCCCTATTTACAACTAATGTTATATAGACAAACTTGCACGTAATCACATGTAGGGTGATCTAGAATTGAGGAAGAAATTTGGTTCTTTAAATAAAAGAAAAATTGCAATTAGGAGCTTCTAAAATGAACCTTTGTCCATTCTCTTCATCAGTGTTAAACATAAGTGTACTATGACCCACCCAAAGGTAACCACATGTCATTTGCATTAAATTGATTTTGTTCTACATGTAGGTATTATCACTGAACTGTTCTTTACTTGCAACATGTGAATCCTTGAAATGTAAATTTTCTTGGTTCAAATCCAAACTTTGCAGGCAAATGTAGGTAATCAAAGTCCATCCCTATGTTAGATCATTACAATATTCCAAGCTTGTCATGCATGTTGGAGGGATTCTCCTTCCCACTTACCAAGGTATTTCTTAAGCTAATTTCATCTTCCAAATCCTTCATTAGGGATTTTATCATGGATATAAGGATGGGTTCGTGTTCTTCTTCCTTTTTACAATTTACTTGAATGTGTTTATCTATCAATGAATTTTCTTTCCAAGTCTTTGCAACATGGGGAACACAACCATCCAAATGTGTACCCGCAAAAAAAATTTGTGAAAACATTAGATATGTGGTAAGGAGATTATGCAATCAAACTTCAACAATTATATTTCATGGTTGTTAAACACATTTCTTTCCAACATATATTATGTCAAGGTTTTTGTCAGATTCCTATTGGTGTTTAACATTTGTAAATAAGGTTAAGGGTTAGAAAATGCACCATTTTCATGTGCCAAGCATAAGCTCTGGAAGCAAAAATACATGGTTTCATAAGTCCAGAGGTATGCATCATTTTCCATCATCATTTTTAACTATCAATTTGATTATGCACAATTGTTACTTTTGTGCAACAATTAGATGTTGAATGATGCTTCATGGAATGTTTGATTACACTTGAGCAACCAATGAATCAAACATGTTTTGTTGAATGGAATTCTTGATGCATCTTCAATCCAAGCATCCTAAGTAAGGATGAGTTTTTTGTTGCAAAATGTTTCAAGACTAGTTACCATATTTGCAAGTCCACTTCAATAGTTCTATAAATTTATTATTCTCCATCCTTGTTTTTACAATAAGGTAGTAACATCATTCTCAACTAAGAGCCACAACAAGAATGTGGAATGTGGCACTTCCTAATAAGGAAGCAATAGTTATGTAGCAAATTAGAAGCCTTGAGGGGGCAATGTTGGCAATGAGATTCAACCATGATGGAAAGTATTATCTAAAAGTAGGTACTTATTCATGGAGACCCTCTCTTGTTCTTAAACAAATTTTTGTAGGCATGCCCATTGTTGTTCTTTCCTCATAGGCTCACACCACAACAAGTTACTACTTATTGCATTCAACCAAGAATTCACATTATTGATCAAACCTTCACAAATATGCACACCTTATTCTCTCATTGCATTCTTACATGTGCCCAAGATCATGCTTTAGATTAATGCCTTCAGATGTACAATGGACTTTACAATAAGGATTTTTTCTCACATGTGTACATTATGCAACATATTAAACAACACCCCAGTAGCCTACACAAATCTTGAGACATGAAGAAACCAATAAAAACACTGGATTATCTATAGAGACCTAACAATTGCATTTATGGATTGGACTTCTTCTATAGAAAGGATTCTACACACCACTATGTTGAACAACAACATCACTTGCACAATTTATGATCAATATTAATAGAATTTATGTTGAATGGTGAAGTAAGATGTCTATTTGTTAGAGTTGGCCTTTGTGAGCCTCTAATGTTGGGGTTCTTGTTGTGTACAAGCTACAACAACAAATAGATTGTTTATTTGGATGCACATTTGCATGTGAACAACAAGATTGTGCATCTTAAGACACCAACAAATAGATTGGGGATTTGAAATACAACAAGTGCATGAAACTGATTTGACTTCCCCTCTAACAACCTTGGCATCCTTTGTAATGTGGCAGGGCTTCTTTATTTGTTCCTACCTTCCTTTCCTACCTAAATCCTCCCAAACAAGTCTTCAATTGTAGTGTTGTTCTTTGGTGAGTACCTTTAATTTCCAACCCCATGATTAGTATTTTTCTTTTAACCTTCCTTACCCAATATGCAATTTGAATTTCTTTAAAAAGTGGGACTTATATTAGTTTGTGCATGGGAAAAGGAACAAGGAGGAAACATGTCAATAGTAATAACCAGCTTTTGTATTCTAAATGAAGAATGTTTGACATATTATTTGACCATATGTTGGTTTTTTGTTTTAAGGATTGTCTACTACCAACATGCCAAATTTCAGTTCCTACTCCTTCCCACCCAAGATTCTCCTTGAACACCATGAGCAAGAAGACTTAAATGGAAGCTTAATTATCTATGGTTAGTAGTGTCGATGCATGCTTTTTCACCCTTTCTTGTAGTCTCCTTGTATTTTAAGTGCAATTTGAATGAAAGAACCTTGGGGTTCAAAGAAGTGTACCTCAAACATACACAAGGATGGCACTTGATACTAGCCTTGCCATCCACCACATTTTTCAATTCTGGTGATGAAGAGTTTACCTTTATATGGGGGTTGGTTTTGGAGGCATTTCTTTGATGTCACCACATGTGTGTGTCTATGATTCCATTACCAACATTTCATTAGAGGTTGTTGTCATGGAACTTTAACTTGCTAATGTGAACCTATGTAGTAGGGGAGTTTGTGTTAGCAAACACCACATGCATGCAACCCACATATCAATGTAGATTTGGTTTACAACCCCAAACATAATAAAAGGAAGGTTTGCAAATATGAGAGAAACGCAAGGGACACATTTGCATTAATTGTGGTACAAACACATTATTTGTCATTGGTAGTTGTGTGATATTGAAAGGATTATTTGAACATAGTAATGTATCATCTTGTCACCGCAATTTGGTAGATATTTACATGGTGAAATATTTGACCACTTTTCTATAGTGCTACATTGAACTATCAGGTCATATAGACTCCTTGAAATAGAATTCAACACCCACTAAGTTCCATAATTAGAATCCCATTGCTAATGGCTGCAAGGGTAATTATAGGTTGTGTTGTTGTAATAAGGTATTACATTTATGTAGTCAAACCTCATTTGACATGGATGGACAAGAAACTTGCATTTTTTGTGGGAGCTCTAAGGACCCACACCTCTTTCCTCAATTGCAATGGATCTCAAATGTAGTGTTGGGTTGTCAAGTGGAGGTTGGGTGTAGAGTCATCAAAATAAATGGGCTATTCATATGTGCCACCTGTAACAACAACATTCAACCAATTGGTGGCATATAAGTGCATGTTTGTTTTTTATTTTCACATACCTCAAGGTTATGGGAAGGCCCCTTCATTTGTATCTCTTGCAAAAACAAGGATGGGGTTGAAGATAAATTGAAACCACATTTCAAGTCTAATTTGTTGGGAAAAGGATGATCTTTTTGACTTTATCTTGGAAATATCCTCAAAGTAATTTGAGCTCACATTTTTTATGATTCAAAAAATAGTGACTTGGAGGACATCAAGCATCATCAATAGGAATTGACCAATATCTATTTATAATTTTGAAAGATAATGTCCATTAGGAATTTAGGGACTGAGTTTATCTGCACCAATGTACATTCTCAAATAATAATGAGGTGTAATGTGTTAACTTTGGTTTGTTTTTGTCATTGAACTTCTAGGCAACCATTTGTTACATGAAAATCAAATCTTGCATGAATGTGTGGATGTGCATAGGACAACATATGTAGAAGATACAATAATTAATGTGGAAGTGGAAGCATGCCAAAATTGCCCAAAAGTATGAAGGTTTGGGGTTAGTAATGTGATATTCACTTTATTCATGAAACATATAGGGATCTAACTGGTTGTTGACTCATTTTGATATGCCACCTACATTTTACAATCTTATCCACAAACCGTAAACATAGAAGTTAAATCACAAATTCTAGATATTAATTCAAAATAAAAACCAAAGCACAACACAAATAAGATGGCATGAAAAATACAACCTTTTAATGAACCACCTTTGAAGACTATCAATGATGGTGCTAATGGGCAAGTTATGAAGGTGTGCATGCGGAATCTTGTAATGCTAGGCAATTTGATACCTTGTTTATGCTTCTATAATCAACATTTCATCAATCCCGTATATAAAAAGATTCTTGCACATTTTTACATTATCCAACTAAAGGTTGATAACCTTTGTAATTTGCTATACAATCACATTTACACTCAGTCTTCCATTTCTTTGAAAAGAAAGTGTGTAATTGAAAAACCTTTATCAAATCAAACAAAACCCCTTCTAACAATAGTTTGAGACTAATCCTCTTTTGTCTTGTTTAAAGAGAGAGCAAGATATAATTGAATTCATGGTTGTTAGGCCATGGAATATCTATGATGCATAAAAAGATTACAATTGCAACATTATGGTTGCTTACAAAGTTGTGAAATCAAAGAGAGAAATTATTATGCCTAACCCCCTCCATCCATTGAAGATGATTCAAACATATCGGGAGGAGGATCTACCTTATACTAGCTTATGATTGAAGGATCAACGAGGTTTTGATTCCTCCCGAAAAGTGTATGACTTTCTTCCTACAATCTCCACAACATTTTAATCATAATGTTGATTGAATATCATGGCAACAATGATCATGAATTTGATCATAACTTAAATTGTAAGAGAACGCACGATAAAATTGCTATAATTTACAAAATACATCCTGCCAATGTCCAAATATGGATGATTGATCATGCCATGGAGAAATAAAAACAAAAACATGCTGAATTAATTTACCAAAATAAATCCATAAGTAATGTCCTCAATTTTGGATAATTTCTTATTAATATATGCAATTGTCTAATTGTGGACCAAGCAAAACTTGTCTTCCCCCTATCCTCCCCCCTTTGTTATTTTGTTTTATTAAGATTCTGCACTAGACTACAAACATTTGAAATATAAACTTTTTAGCATTATTCACAATTGGTACTCAAAATTTAGAGTATCGTCAATATTCATTCACATAGACTCATTCTAATGATGTTCTTGTCCTTACTAGCAAATTCAATTAGAACCCAAATTGGTAATACATTAATCCTCCCACATACAAAAAAAAGGGGGTACACTAAGCTTTTTGCATCAGATGTAGGACAAAACCTTCCTTCTTGAAAGGCATATGTGGAAGAAAATTTTGGAGAAATAGAAGGGTTATTTCTTTTTTCCAATATAACATACCCCAACCTATCAAACATAGTAATACTTGTCATCAATTGCTACAACCCACATCACATGTTCAGTGTTTATGTCCTTGTGTAAGATCCCAATTAAGATTGCATTGCACAAAGTAGACAAGCAATCATGGCAACAACGAAGTGCTTCATCTGCAAAAATCTAGCCTCTTATTTCAAACATTGAAGCAAACATCTAATCGATAGGGTGTGTCATTATCACATGTGTGCCACACCAAGGATGGTCATAATTGCTTGTGGGGGATTTTTTCAAGCATGGCCCTAGGTGCATAACTCTACCATATCTTATTATTTGTGGCAAAAACCTACTGAAGATGCCTTGCTACTTCATTATGTTCAATACACGTGTTTGTCTTTGCACTTAATATAGTCATTATAATTTTTTTATAAAATAGTTTCAAATGTTTCAAAGCATCATAAGTTTTATGAATATTGTATTGCAAACCTTTGCACTCATAGATGACACACTCCCAAGCTCCTTGATAGACTCAAATATGAGTCTGAAGTGAAAACAATGAAAATGCAAATAGTCGGGGCACACTCCCTGGCTCGCAACACTTTGGGGGGGTAGAGGGGCATGCTGGAGCTCTGGGATGGGATTAGGAAGAGTGAGAAACATCAACTATTCACATAGACCTGCACAAAACCAAACAAGAAATTGGTTAAAGCATAGTTGAAGCACTTTTGGTGCTAAGATGAGCAACGAGCAAACTCGGACTCACAAGACTCACCACGGCCCGGACTTGCGAGAAGCCACCACCTTTCCCTTTATAATATATTTTATGCCTCTCCACAAGGCCCACATCTAAATGGCATTTTGTCCTGAGACTCCTGGATGGGAGTCCTGAAATTATCGAAGTTGGGACTCCCACGACTTTGGGGCCCCATAACTTTGCGTGCAAACCTACAATTGAGATGCGGTGGGTCAATTTCTAACTTTTAATGGTTGGGAATCAAACTACCAATTTGAGTCCTGACCTTTCTTTTGGCCATAACTTGTGTTTCAAATGTCCAAATAGGTCATGCAAGCTCATTTTAGACATTTACGTTCCAAGAGTTTTCCAATGATATAAGAAACTCCTTAATCCATTGAGTTTTGGCCCCTGTAATCGCCTTTTGAAAATTTGAGAATCCACCGGGACTCCAACTCCCAAAGTGGAGGCTCCCTTGAGAGTGTGAGGGTTCATTCCTTCACACTTTCTTACACTCTCGGAGCATGTGGTGTGACTCCTGGGCTTCCTTCTTGGCCTGCAACCTTGCAAGCCCTTGCTTTGGTCACGAGCCCAAGGCTAGGGTTGCGACAATAGATGTAGATTGTCACTCGAAAAGCAAAACACACAGTAAGGACTAACCTAATACCATAGGTTCATGCCATGGCAAAAGGAATTTAATTGTGTAACACTGACAACAAAAAAAATTCCCACATCATTAAATGAGATAATAACATACGTTAACTATTGCATGCCACCAAGTTGCTCATGAATATGAAACCCTATTGCCATTGGGCATCATCCACATAAGCCTTCACTGCACAATATATGATTCAAATAAATTGATAGCAAAAAAAATACCAAATTACACCATCCAATTACTAATTAACATCATAAATGTAAAACACTTATTGTATTCATATGCAAATGTTATGCAACAACCGGACAATTCATCTTGTGCACTTTTCACAATACCATATGCAACCAATATAACATTTGGACTCAACCCAGGAAAATCTATTCAGAATGTGCCACAAATGTGATCACATTTGCATAACAACATAAACAATTAATCTATATATCCATTCCCCAAATATTCACATTCAAACACACTATAAAAATAACATGGTAAATCATCATTGGTAATGCATAACAACACGAAGCCCAAGTAGATAGATAGGTGGGCCAAAGGGAAACATTTTGTTTTTTAATATGAATAAAAACTTCTATTTTGAGGAGCTACAAAGTTTCAATTTATTTTGTGATGGGCTAATCAAAATGGCTAATTGTGAAAAAAATGGGGGTGGGGGGGACTTTGGGAAACAACACCCATTTAATTAAATACAAGGATGAATAAGTTCCCTATAAAGATGAATAGGATGTGGATTGATCTCAATGGAACTTGGAAATTAAGTGCCAAAGTGATTCAAACTAATGAAATACACCGCATTTTTGAACTAATGTTGTATTGCAATTAATACATTTATTTTAATTAATGTGCATAAATCAATATTGTGTTTGTAAATTGTGGATGCAAACTAGAAATATTATATTTATTATAATGCATATAATTAAACATTCCAAAGAAAAAAATGATGCAATTCAACGCCTATTCAAGCTCAATGTAATATTTCAATAATGGTTAAATTCTAAATCAATGTTTCTGAACCCTTTGTTGTTCATGAAAAATTTGACAAATTTACATGTCATAAAATGTTGTATATGAGCCAAATCACAATCAAATGAACCAATAATGACAAAGGACCTAAGTATTGCAAATGTTTTTGTGGACATTTTGATTATTTCATAGAAATTAATTTTTGAATGAATTCTTTTGCAACATGTTATGAAACATATTTATAATTTCCCCGATACATCACATGTTTTGTGTTCATCCTTGTTAAATGTGCATGAAGTTTTTTTAAGTTTGCAAAATTTGCCAAATTTCATGTTTTTTTGTGAATTTCAAATCATACCAGAATATGTTAATTATTTTAGCATTTAATTTCTTATATCATAAATTACATTTTTGACTTGTATGTCATGTACATTACACCCCATTTATATGTGGTAAAAGAATTTTGAAATTCAAAAAAATTGAAACATATATACTTTGAATTTCTAAAAAATTCACATTCCACAACTCTTAAATTGTGAGTGTTTTTTGTGTGTGGGTAAAAGGTTACTATCATTTCAATTATTTTCCAATTAAAATTTTCTTTATTAAGAAAATATAGGTTAGATTAATCCATTATAGAATATATTATTTTTGAAATAGATGTTATTAACGTTTGAAACTTTTTTATTAAAAAAGAATCCAAAATTAAATTAAATGATTTTTTAAATTTGAATTCCTCCTTAGTCATGTCAATCATTTATCACAATTTTCAATGATTAACATGACATTAAAGTGGCATCGCATAAATATATGTAACAAAGTTAAATAATGTTGGTAGTTGTCCAACATGGTTTTTGGATCACTTGATTATTGTCATATTCGTATTATATAACGTTACATAATCATTTAAAATACTTTCAAATTTGAAATCAAGTTCAACTGAAATTGGTGAAAAATTCAAGAGTGGTTACACTTGGAATAGGTCATTATGTAGTGAATGGACCCCCTAGTTCAAAAGCATAGGAAATAAAAACATTTGGACTACGTTAGAATTAGGTGTAATGATTGAAAACACAAGGGCATTGGAAATTTTCTAGAAATTTTGTGCAAGTAGTAATTTTGTTTGGATATCCAATACTTGTAAACATTTTTTGCAAGTTGTATCTATATCATAGTACCTTTGTGGATTTGGCAGAAATTAAATTATTTTCTGATTTGTCAAAAAATTCAGTCATTTATGGTTGTTTAAAAAATATATATTAAAGGGAAAAAGGCCCTAAACCTCCAAAGTAAATAGAGTAATTCTGAAACAACTTGAATACAAAACCAACAAACATTATTTACAAATAAATGGACTTACAATGAATTTATTATTGATTATTGAATTTTCAAAATTGAAAACTTGGGTGCCAATTTAAAATTTGCAAATTAAATTAATTATTTCATACAAAAATGTTGAATTTGCCAAGATACTACGATATTTGGATTTTGGATATTTAGTACTAAGATGCAACACTAAGATGTGTTTCAACATTTGATTACTTGGCCATGGGTTTTATATGTAAATTTTTGTCAAAATTTCAATCACCTTGAACATTAACTAATTTTGTATGCAATTTTGTATTCATGATTTGAAGTGGATGAAGAATGTGTTTGAACTTTGATAATATCAATTGTTGATAATGCCTTGTGATTGTGGAATTTTTTAATTTCCTTGAATAAGTTTTAATTTTGCTTAGTTTTTGATATGGATAGATTATGACTTTAGGTGAACATGTGTCATCATTCCAATCACTGATCACATATGTGGTTATGTCAAAATTGCATAATCAATGGGGTCATTACTAATACTAAAGTTATTAGATATACATGCAAATATCAAAGTCCATAAGATATATGTTGATACCATTGGATATCCATTCATATGTTTCCATTTACATACCATACCATATATACCTTACTTTAAAATGTTTTGATATCATTATGCATATGGTATAAAAATTGTGGAGGCATTAAAACAAATCTTATATTATGCAACCATCCAATGCTCGACTCTATGCAACTAATTGTTATTTGCAACTATGTCATGTCATTTTACAACTAATCACCATCTTTTTCAATCTATTACTATTGTTATAACTATGTGCAACTAATTTATGACCACTAAGTTTTATCCATCCTTCCATATTGATAAATTTTTGAAACTTTTCATCCAAGAAAAATAACATATAACAAATTATTTGCAAATTGGTCACCTTTATGCAATGTACCTATACATTTGATGTACGTTATGATGTTTTAAAATATATTCAAATATATTTGCACACTATGTTATATTTACCATATGTCAAATATATATTTTCCAGATTATTATGGGTGGATTAGGTAGGCTAGGAAAGTAATTAAATATTAAGTAGATGACTAAGTATGTATGGAAGTATGTAAGTAATCAAATTAGGTTAATTATTCAAGAAACAATTAAGTACCTAGAAAATAGAAATATCAGTAAATAAATAAATATTATACTCAATAAATAATACTAATTACAAGTTAATTAATTATTTTAATAATCCAATATTAATATAATTTATTATTTATTAATGAGTAAATATATAATATATAATATATATTTATTATTTAAAGTTTAAAAATAATAGCTCCATAACCATTAATATTTTAATATATTAATTAATTTGATTAAATCATGATTAACAATAATTAGGAGATATAATTTGTACCAAATAAATACTCATAATAAATAAATATTACTAGTTAATTATTGGTGAGTTTTAATTTCACCAACCTTTAAAACAAATTCAAATTTGCTAAAGTTTAACCAACTTTTTGTCAAGGTTCAACCAAATTTTGGTTTGGCCAATGTCTAACTAAAGTTTAACAAAATTTTACCTAATTTTTAACCAAGGTTTAGTCTAGCCAAGGTTTAACATATGTTTAACCAGCTTTTAACTTAATAAATATTTAGTAAAATTTTAATTTAGCCAATGTTTAATTAACTTGTTTAGTCAAATTTTAATTTAGCCAATTTTTATTAATGTTTAGCGATTTAAAAATTTAGCCAAAAATTTAATGAAATTTTTATCTAACAAATGTTTAAGTAAGGCTTAACCTAGGTTTAAACATAAATGCCATGTGGGCCCAACTTGCATGAAACATAGATTGTTTTAATTGATAAAATAATTTAGTTAATAGGTAATAAGTTAGGTTAATAGGTTGAAGGTTAGGTTAGGTATTAGTTGGTAGGTGATATTTTAAATTAATTAGGTTAATTATGTGTGT
>Ga0209208_10003992_pt1 | contig 21030 bp, 15 predicted proteins | sample S1TSphfallax_3_FD_187694 | JGI IMG/M metagenome (GOLD analysis project Ga0209208, IMG submission 187694) | Host-associated microbial communities from peat moss isolated from Minnesota, USA - S1T2_Fd - Sphagnum fallax MG (SPAdes) (version 2) | ecosystem: Host-associated > Plants > Peat moss >...
CAATTTTGTGATGTAGCCAAATTGGAAAATCATCTATAGAAAAATAATCCAAGTTTGGCTATAAACCAGCTATGAATTTATGAAAGTTGACCTTCTATATTTTGGGCTCCCTGTTTGGATCTCTTAAAAAAACCCTGGTATTTTATAGATCAAAATATAGAATCTATTGAATTTGGGTCTCTTTTTCACAAAAAAATCCTTGTATTATGTCAAAATCACATTTTTCAGATTAAAGATTTCAAATATATGCCCAAAGGAAGCATCACTGCATGTAGTAGGCTGTGACACTTGAGTGTGGTACAAAGCCACATATTACACTAATGTCAACTCACAATAAACACCATGTACCTATCTCCAAAGCAAGGTAGATTGTTTTGTTTTGTTTTGTAGCTATGAGATCCAGCAAACCGGGGCACTTCAGACCTGTTCTTGGTATCTTTGGAAAGCACTCAATGAGGAGGGGTGCATTGGCTTGGTTTCATGATGTTTGGACTTGTGTTGTAAAGTTCTTGAATATTGAATGATTTTTTCACTGAAAATTGAATTGAATCATAACAAAAACATTTCAGAAGAATTGGGATGTGTCTTTGGTGTTGTTGGAAAGATCTTGAGGAGTAGGATTTAATGGAGTATATTTTATAACATTTGGATTGAGGATGGTGGAGATATTGAATTTCAAATGATTTTTGTCACTAAAAATTTAAATAAATCACAAAAAAACCAGGTTTTGGAAAGAAAAATCAGTTGAAATTTTACTACACTTGCAGGTCATATTTAACTCTTTGAAAATTGAATATAGGGTCTAGGGTTTAGGGTTCAATTTAACCCTAAATCCTAAACCTTACAAAATAATTTTCATATGTTGAGCTTCCCCTATTTTGAAACAGCACATGCCACTCTTGTATATATAAAAGATTGACCTCTCAGATGGGTCCAGGTGTTTTCTATTTTTTCTAAAAAGTTCTGACACAAAAATATGGCAAATGTTTCCAAAAACAAAAAAAAAAGCCAAATTAGTCAAACTTACACTATTCTGACACAAAAATATGGCAAATGTTTCCAAAAACAAAAAAAAAGCCAAATTAGTCAAACTTACACTAGAAAAACACATTGAACCAAATTTTTTTGCAATTATTGTTTTTGTCACAAAAACGACAAAATTTGTTGAAAAACAAATCACTGGTGACTGGATCATGGGTCATGAAGCATGTGGCGAGCTCTCAAAAGATGGCTTAAAATTCAAGGTCATGAAATATGTGTCACATTAAATTGATGTAAGATTTTAACACCTGCCTAAATTTATGTTGTGCAATTGTGGATGCAGCAGGCGAAGTCCAATTTGAAATTTTAGTTTGAGTTGATTTGAGTTTTCAAAAAACTCTGGCGATCAATGTGTTTTGTGAAGGATTTCATGAAAAAATTGCTAAAATTGCAGCTGCTGATCAAGAGATGGGCATTTAAATATTTTGAACTGTAGTACAGTGAAGGATTTTATGATGAATAGTTTGCTGGCTTGCAGCAGCTGATCGAGAGATGCAGGGGATTAGATGCAGGAGCTGGTAGATTTGCAATTTTGCAAGGTTCTAATTAGCTAGCTGTGCAGGTGCTTCTTGAGCTGCAAGGAATTCAACAAACTAGAACTGCTTAGAAGGACTAGTGTTGATCAGTGAGAGCTTAAAAAAGTCTCCATATTATATTTCTCAGGATCTTGTACTTAATCTTCTCTCTACAACAATATAAATCTTGGTGATCTGAATTATTATTACGTCCCGACACACAAAATGCCAAAGAAATAGCGGCGAGAAAGCTGGGAGTCACAGCAGCTGCAGCAGCTAGCTTGTCGTATAATTAGCATTCCTGTAGCTTTTCAGATGGAATAGCGCATGTGATATTAACAATATCCTGTTCTCTGCTGCAGAGTTTATTGCAGACCGCAGCAAATTGTGGAAAACGTGCAGCTGCCGGGCTAGAGGCAGAGGTACTGTACCAGCTCACACTGATCAAGACCAAACCGTTTCTAGCCGCCTCGACATGTGCTACAATCTCTGAAATTCAAGAGTTCACTTTAGCTGTGGTGCAATTAGAGGCTCGCACACACTCTAGCATGCCATGACCAGTCTTATGTGCGCACGTATAAGCATCTGGTTTGAAGACATGAGATTCATGATGAGTTTTGAATCCAGCTAAACCTTATATGATCTGCAGGCTCCAGCTAGTGCAATGTAGTGAATTCTGGCTTGAGAATATGATCTATGTGTGTCTTGTGTAATTCCTGAGCTTTCAACGCGACATCTTATTCTCGAGAAGGTCCTTGAAACCAACTACGATATATGGCCAGACATGTAAGGTACTGGAGGATCAGCATCAAGAATAAATTTTCATGTCAAACATTCAAGATGATCAAAAGATAGTCTTGATCATGTCAAATTATATTGTGCCATTACTTAATGTCAAATTGCCATTTTAATGTAATAAACACATTACATTCTAATAGGATGAAACCACAACGTTTGTCTCTCACACATTTGTCATGAGCAGCCAAGGCGTTTAATGTGAGGAAAACCACATTCTCTTGTACAAGTGTAAGCTCGCTATTCTTGACTTAAGATCACAATAAGAACCTGGACTGTCTAGATTCTGGAATTATGGGTTGAGCTTAATGTACTTAAGAACTTTTTCCATTCAAACCAATGATGTAATCATTTTGAAATTGTTATCTATAAAATTTTGCACCCAGAAAACTGTAAAAAGCCACTTAGCAGAGTATTTTGCAGTCACCCTAAAGGACTCTTACCCATAATAGAAGGTCGTGGAATATGCACCCGGCCGGCCATTATCATGAACGCAAAGCTGCCCCACTAGACACCTCGAATTAGAACTTGTGAAGAGCTGGCTGAGAGAATTCACACGAGTGATCACATTTATACACACTAGATTAACTCTTAAAGTGCTTATATATACTGTGCAGAGATCAAGAGCAGTGCACTGTAGATCGGGAGCATTGCACAGATGATCAGGAGCACAGCTGCATTCAACTCTTAAATGCATAGAATGGTCTCGAAATCCACAGAACAAGTTTTCAATTGGAAATTCTTCACATAAATTACGCGAGCTACATTAATCTGCGGTGCAAGTGCAGCAACATATGATCATGTTCAATTTGTAGTTTGAAATTCGGACCAGCCCCATGCACGATCAGATCATCATCTTCATTATATGACTCGAGTCCATGAATAATAACATGTCTAGATGCACAGCTTGCAGCAGCCTGCGAACTAGACTAGATCTCCCTAAGGTGGTCCTCCTCCTGTCTTATTGAAATTGCACATGAAGAGAGGTGACCTGCACCGACGTCCTGGAGTACACTCATGAAATGATGAACGCACGATGGACTGCACTGGAGATTTTCAGTTGTAGAGCTGGAAAAGATGGGACTAGAGATCAGTACCTCAGCTGGTTCGTATTTATTCTAAGCTTGCGGCCTGACATGAAGAAATGGATCTAACTAGCTAGGTGATCTGCACTAGCAGCTGCAACTAAAATTCTCTACCTGACTGCAGCATCGATCCTACAAGCTGTTTTTACCGGCTACCAGGTGCAGCCCGGAGCTTGTGAGGTCGATGATCGGGCCTCCGAGCGAGAATGAGATCATCCTATTATGTACAACATGGTCGACTATACTAAGTGGATAGCAAAAATGATGGGAAGCTTGCATGAGGTACTAGCTAGTACTGGATTCAAAGCTGGAGCCTGCAGCCAGACGGGCATCGATCTATGTACATGATCTGCTGATGTAAGAAGAGGTGGCTGTGCATTATCTACAAAGGGGATGCAGCTGCTCGACGAGCTGATTGCAATTCTCATCTGGCAGCTCTAGTGTCGACAGCTATACCCGCCAACGGCCATCATGCTCGTCCTGATTGTAGAATGGTAACCAGTGCATCTGATATTTCATGGCCAAAATGTGTGAACTCACGGTACTCAGCTGCATCGACTTGCAGACTCGGTCGAGTCACAGTGTTGCAGCGGGGAGCTGGACATGATGGACACTGGTATTGCTTATGGCGGCTGCAGCGTCTGATTGAGGAGGTAGACGCTTGCGCTTCTTCTTCTCGTAAGCTATTCCTCTGGCCTTGGCTTGTGTTTCTCTCACCTCTCGCAGATAAAGTCTCACAGTTCGAGCTCCGAAAGGATTTGACTCCGGTCTGCCTCCATTCTCCTCGAAAGCGGCTCGCAGTCTCCCAACGAGAGCATCCAGAGATCCCCAAGCTTGTCTTAGCGGACATGGACACGGGTGTGGAGGATGAGGGTGGCCGAAAAAGGGACATGCGGGTAAGTGAACCTTGGTCTTGCCGAACTGATCCAGGTATCGCACGAAGTCCAGAACGTGTTGCCCTGTGCATCTTGCAAGAGCTAGAGGAGGACGATGGTTCCGCAGGTATTGTCCGAACGTGTTCCAGTCTCGCCTCTTTTGAGCTTCATAGCGGCTCGGCGCTCTTGAACTCTGATCCTGCTGCTCCTGCTGCTGCTGGATATTGACGACGTTGTTGCTGCTATCCATGACTCCAATGCTCAACCCATTCATCAGGAGTCCTGAAGCTTCTGATCCTGGTCCCATCATCATCAAGGACGACGGCCCTGCAGATCCCCCATGATCTAGTACCGATCCCGTGTGACCTCCTCCCTCGCCACTCATGAGTGACCAATCCCTCTCCTGTTCGAACTCCAGCCCGACCAAACTGGTGTACAACACACAATCTTCTCCAAATCGCGGGAACGTCGACGCACGTCTGCAGAGGAGCTGGTCACCGGAGCACACTCCGCGACCTTTTTCCTAGAACGATTCCCCTGGTTCTCCGTAGTATTTAGCCGGGTCTGCGGTGGCGGGGACGAAGATTTGTTTGCAAGTGGCTGTCTGAACTGGGTCAACTCGGTCTCAAGTTTCTCGACTGATGCCGCGTGTGTGGCTTCACTTGCAAAACTTCCCGCACAGACGATATGAGAATCTAGAGTCCGATGAAAATATCGCAAATGAAACCTAAAAAACAGCAGCAGCTGATCCAGTACTCACAAATGTGCGTGTCGCGGGCGAATACTCGCTCTAGGGATCGAGCTCTAGTAGCATAACCTGCAAGGGTTTGTAAACCGGCAAAGGAATTCAGTAGTAGGCCACCATCACAGCTGTCTATTGGAAGCAGCAAAGTGTCCAGACGACCAAGTGTTGCATCTGGCTAGTCTATAGATCCAAGGTGCTGCAACAGAAGAGTGGACTCAAGCTGCTGACCAGTAAGTGCACACTAGAAAATGTCTCCTCTAAACGTCGGCGTGATAACAAGCCAATGGAAAAGTGGGTCGATCTCGACAGAGTTGTCTCTAGTTTGCTCAGATCATATGAAAGTGTCAAGGTGATATGCACAGGAATGAAGTGGTAGCAGCGGAGGCATGACAGTACTGGTGAAGAACTAGCAAAACTAAAAGATTAAGAGAATGATCTAGAGTGGGACTAGATAGAGACTAGACGTCGGAGGTCGCGGATCTAGACCTGTACAGAACACCAAAACTGACTGGCTGTTTCGCGAGCATGCTGGGTACTAGCTATTTTACTTACTAGGGTAACATCTCTCTGGATTCATTCAGACTCCTACCCTGCGGAATCATGATGACACAAAAGCACAAGCGTATTATCAGATGCTGCACAGCAGCTTGGCCGGTTCATCTACAGCGTCGCCTCCGTTCCTATTACTATTAAATCCTATAAAAGCCTAGCGACCAGACAGAAAACGAGGAGCTAATCACTAATGACAACTTGTCGAGCAGCAAGAAAAAAAACAGTTTGACGATCTACTACTGTTGCAAAACAAAACAAAACAAAACAGCCTTAACACAACAACAAAGCGGGACACTAGGGCAAGGCAACAGGCAGGCCAAGAGAGAGAGAGAGAGAGAGAGAGAGAGAGACGAAGCGGGGGGGAGGAGTGGGTGGGGAGAGGAGGGGGGGTAGGTCCCACCCTACTCTGCTGCATGAGTGATCTCGAGTGTTCCTCTCTCTCTCTCTCTCTCTCTCTCTTTGTGCAGCTTCCCAGCTTCCTCTTCACTACAGCTTGGTCTCTCCGTCTGTTCCCGGAGCAGGGCATCGGCATCGAAAGCAGGGGAAGCTGGGGCCCTATGCACGTGCAGTGGGTCCCAGTTCAGACACAGTAATGCGCAAACGTGACAGCTGCACCTGGACCCAAGTCGCTTAAGTACATCCACTTCTCTCTATATATTAATTGCTTTACCTCGCGTTCTGTTCCAACATGCATGGAACCCTGGGGCTCCTGACCCCGCCCACCCCCGCCCCCTCTTCTCTCCTCTCTCCTCTCCTCTCCTCTCCTCTCCTCCTGTAGCAGGCTTACAAGACGAGTACGCCTCTCCTCAGTATAATACAGAAACATTATATCTTTCTATATATCACTCATCCGTCTGAGAACTCCTCATCATCATCGTCTGCAGTCTTCCCCCCTTCCCCCTCCCCCAAGCGTCAGTTGGGCAAGTATTAATCAGTTCTATGGCGAGTATACACATTTGAATAATATACCAGCCCTAGTCCTGGCATCATTAGGGTCCAAGGCTGATTTTTGGGCTCATATGTGGCACCTATATATGTCATTTTTGAGGGCAGTTCTTCCCTTTTATTGAAGAACTTCTGTTCCTTAAAAAATAATTTAAATATTTATGGTTCCAATTTTCACACAAATAGTAGTAGAATGGGGAATAATCCAATTTTGGGTCTGGTTTTGTTACTACAAAATTTAGGTTCCAGTTTTTAAAATCAGACTGGGTTTTGTCAAAAATAAAATTAGAGTCTAGTTTCAGGGTAACCCAAACCTGAACTACTGGTTAACTAGCAAATTGACCTTGGTTAGTACCTGGCTCTAATGCTATTTTTATTTTTTTAAAATTTGGATTTCAGTTCCTGCACATAAATAGAATCTGACAACTTCTCGGTTTGAAGAGTTTCCAATTCCAGTTTTGGTTCCATTTTGGTTCAATTTTACTAACTGTAATTGGTGGTTCTAATCACTGTTGGCCGGATATTTACTTAAGGGTCGGTTATCAACAATTCTGGTTATAAATAACAGACATTTTAGGTACCAAAAAGAAAAAAAAAACCTGATAAATAACCAAAGACTCACCTGGTACAAGAGGCTCAGCAATGCTGGAGGGAGAGACCTTATTGGTGTTGTACAAGTTATATGAGAAGTGATACCCTATCTGGATTTGGATGTGACATGCAACAAATCCTCCAGGTCACCCATTGATCACCTAATCCTAGAATTGTGTGCAATTAAACCATTAATGAAGTTCATGTTTGATTTTTAGATGTAAATTTGTTTGAGAAACGTTAATGGAATGAATGGGGAAATCTTGAATGGCATATAAAGTGCTCTACAAGAACTGGGCCTTGACAAATGCTAGGTTGGGTTTAGGTGCATATCATGTCAGGTATTCCAAAAACCCCCATAATAGGTGGTGAGTATTGCATGAAGTACAATCAAGAAAATTCATAACTGGTGAGTTCTGCTGAGATATGCAAATTGTAATAGGCGAGTCTAAATTTTTTCCAAACATCAGGTCTTTGAAATCTCAGTATATCCTGGTGTTTTACTGAGATTTTCATTTTGCAAAATACCCTTATTGTCAGATATTGAAAGAATTGATATCCAACCAACACTGGTACCCTAAACCCTAAACCCACCAAACCAAGCAATTGCCCCATATTGGTATATACCTGACATTTAGGCTGATATATAGCTTTGGTATTAACCGAGTATTACCTCTTGTCCCTACTAGGCAGGTAGTGGTACAAGGATAGTATTTTGCCTTAGGTCATATTAGTCTAGTCAGTTTTTTTGATGCCATGACTAGTACTAGTCTATATACCAAGGGTTCCCATTTGGTACCCGGTCAATACTAGAATTATCAACTGCACCATACAAACCATCACCAGGTTTCAGGGCAGTTTTTTTTAAAACCAAAATACCCAGTGCTGGTATACAACCACAAGTCTCAAAACTTCTGAACATGTCAAATGAATGCTCTGAAAACCATTGGTTCTTTGCCAAATTTTAATGATCTCCAGTGGTTCTTTGAGGGTCTACAGATAACCAGAACAGGTGGTTGTTGTTGTTGTTTGCAATAACTGGAACCAGTATCTCTTTGAGGTTTTTGAAATACACAGAACCAGCTGGGGTTTGCTTCATTCTGTTTTTTTTTATTAATAAAAAGTATGGAGAGAGCCTTGGCTCTTTGATTCTGAAATATTTAAATAACCGGAACTAACCAACCTGTGGTTATTACCAAGATCAAATACTCACCCAACACTGCTTCCCTTCCTTGCAACGTCCTTTCAGTCCTCTTGAGCTTCATCTTCAACCGTGCACCTGGCAGCTCTGATCCCTGATGCAGCTAGCTAGCTAGCTAGGTAGCTTGTGATCTAGCTAGGCCTTGGACCTTGTTTCTGATTCTTCTGCTGAATTATTTATTAAATCATGTGCAGCTTTTGCAACTTGCAGGAGACGCAAAACGTTAGTAATAAGAATCAGTTTATTGATTATTAACTTTTGGGTTTTATAAATATAAGAAAGAAGTTTGCAAAGAAGATGAGTTGGGAGGGATATTTGTTTTGTTTTGTTTTGTTTTGGGTGTGTTTCTTTTTCAGTAGTTGGTCGTGTTGTTACGCCACCGTTGACGCTGTTTATGCGCCGCCCATCTTGCTCATTGACCGCCACAGTCGAAGCTGCTGGATGGAGTACTAGGCCGTAGACCCAAGGCCGGGGAACTAGACTTTCTAAGTTTCTAGTCCTCCCCCCCCCTTAACCGCGTTGTCCTGGTCTGGCTAGTACTGCCGCAGGTAGTAGTGGATTTCAAGACTTCAAACTGCAGTTGCTCCGCTCCTACTGTTCTTCTTGTCCCTGGTGATGATTATATCTTCTTGGGCAGACTTGCTGCCATCTTGTGCTGCTGATCCCACTCTAATTAGTTAGACTCCTGATAATGTCGCAAGGATGGAGGAGCTAAACGCACTTCTAGTTCTCCCACTTCACTAGCCAGATTATTCTGGAGTGCTTGCTTTCTGTGTAAGGTAAAAGCTCAAGGGTGAGGGCATTTTCAAGCACTGCTGAATTCGATAATGCCCTTGCCCAAATGCTTTACCCAGCATAAAGAGCGACATTGCATTTTGTTTTTGATACTCAGGAAGGAGACTAGAAAAAAATTATGCCAAGCTTTACTAAAAAGGGAATGCTCGAAGGAGCAGAACTTTATGTTTTCAAAAATGCAAATGAGATTTATGCTCTTGCAAGGTGCCCTCTGAATACACTAGGGAAGTTACAGGAGGGGTCTTTACGTATAGGGGACAGCCTACTCCAAAGGGCCCCTCCTCTCATTTGTGGTTTACAGCCTTGAGGGTGTTAGCTTGAGAGAATAGGCCCAAAGATTAGGGCCGCCCGCCCTCAAGAATAGGTCTTCCCCGCCATAAAGTACGTAATTTTTTAAATTTAAAGGTAGAAGTCGCTTCGATTTATTGAAAGCATATTCTTTTGTGGTGGGAGGACTTTTCAATATATAAAAGAAAAGAACATTGGAATTCATTACATATTGGGTATAGGGCACTATCCTTGTAAGGAGGATTTGTGTGGCTATTTGAATTTTCAAAGAACCGCCAATCCCCCCCTTATTTCAAAAGAACTTACCATTTTCAATTTTTTGAAAACCATGATTATATATATCATCTTTGTTGTTTTCGAACCATGGTTATCAATCTTAAGATCCACCTTATTAACCGTGAGAGGGGGGGGGTCTGTTCCTGTTTCTAATAACCATGCAACACTAGTTGTAAGCTCCAGCTTACAACCATTCTTTCCCTCGATGGGGGGGGGGCCTTACCCTTTGTAAAATCAAAATAGTAGCTAATATATTGAAGAAGAAAAATCTAGCTGCAAAGGGGCCTTCCAGGTGTAATGCCCCCACAAACATGGACCTTATGAGTGTAATCAACCCTTGCCCCTCTCCCCACTTCCACAGGGCAATGCTCAAAATTGAGCAAAATTTTGCCCCACAACCTATAAAGAACAAAGGCAAAACATGAACAGGCTTTTACCAGTCTTGGGTGCGTAAACTTTTTGATACCTGTTGTATTTAGTTTTCACAAATTGGTTATTAGTTTACTTTTTTTCAAATTAAGAAATATTAATATTAAAAAATATTTCTTTTTATTTTTTATTTTTTAAATCATAAGTATTGTTTCAAAAAAAACATTTATAAAAAATCATCAATTTATTTGTACAGGTTTCATACTTCAACAACTTCATCCTTTTCAAAGTCAACTTCAAATTCTTCTAACTCCCTTTCTAAAATTTATATCTCTTTTTTTTAAATTATTAAGTTAGATGGAGATTTACATTCTATTCTAGAATCAATAAGCCAATTTTTGTTGACAAATATCAATTTCTCTAAATAAGTATTTCACTCAATAAAAAAAATCTTTTCTATTCCAATTTGTGATCGAACAATGCTCAAAATCTAGCTAACTAAAAACCAACAATAGGGAACATTGTTTCATGTTTCTCGCACCATTGAAGAGAACATTTTATATCTTTAACATCCAATTGGTACCATCTAAAAGTTAGTAAACTCCTTAACAAGCTTTTGTACTTGTAATTTGCTTTAAAATGTTTAAACTACATTCCTAATAAAAAAAATATCTTGGTTAGCATAATTTATAATTGACCTCATAAAATAATGCAAATGTTCATGACATTTTACCAACATAGGATACAAAGATTTCTTATCATATTTTTCAACAAAACTAACATCTTTCTTTCATCAAACAAATGAAGATATCATATGAATGTTTTTAAACCTAGGGTCTAGCATTAAAAAAATCATATTTTGTTAGCAATGAAAGGAAAGAATTCAACACACCACAAACCTCCCTTTTAATGTTAGAAGTAATCAAAACCAATTCATTAGCAACAATTGAATTATCATCCATTAAGGTTTCAAATGAAAGAACAACTTGATTTTTTTCCTTATGTTTTAAACTCATAAAAATTGCAAAGTGTAATGCATCACTAAGTAGCCAAAATCCACATGATTGGTTAAAAACACAATGTGTAGAAAAATCTAAGAAAAAAAAAACCCAAAATACTTTCATAAATCTACCAAGTCAAAGGTGGAGGCACTCTACTGGTAACTTCATTGTAGTCTCTTTGTTATAATGAAAACAATTACAAAATGATTACTATGCCCCTTGAAACATAATAATCTTACTAGTAAACCTACAACATAAAATAAAATAATGATTATTATTTTCATTCAATTGAAATGGGTCCAACCATGTTATTAGGAGCCACACTTGACCCCTTAGATCATTGGTTTTTAAAAGAATATTTCTAAAATATTTTTAATATGTCTTTCAAAAAGATTTTTTTTTAAAATACTATTATGTTAAGTTGCATATTTAACATATCCCAAAATATGTCATAAATGTTTTTCTCAAATTGTGCTTCTAGTGTCAAAATTGATTTTAAACACTAGTTATAAGATTTCCTTAAAAGTGTAAATTGTGTATTCTTTACTCATTAGATTGATTTTTATTTTTTATGATATGCACATAATGTATTCACAATAACACATTTTTTATAAAAATATTTATAATTCTTTTTTATAATCCAAAATTCAGAGAATTAAACAATGGTTACGACTACTAGTGGTACATGTTAATATGATTGCACCCAAATGTTACAAAACACTAAAACTAAAATAATATTCAAAATTAAAATACTACTTAGTTTTCATTAAAATGTTCAATTTTCTTGGCCAAATTCCAGTTTCAACATGCCGACTACTAGTGGTACATGTTAATATGATTGCACCCAAATGTTACAAAACACTAAAACTAAAATAATATTCAAAATTAAAAGACTACTTAGTTTTCATTAAAATGTTCAATTTTCTTGGCCAAATTCCAGTTTCAACATGCCTTATTCCATTCCTATTTACCCTTCCCAGAGTAATTGGGCCAAGTGATGCATTTCTGCAAATTTGCTTGCGCAAACTTAATGGAAACATATTTCAAATTTTTGCAATCATTTTCCTGTGATGTGCCATATTGACATGCCTTTGAAAAAATGTGCACAAAACAAGTTCCCTAAAAGTTTTCTTCCAACCCAAGAAATTCACAACTTACAACAAATTTCAATGTAGTAATCATGGCATTGATATTAGAACCTTCATCTTTAACAAAAGTAATGAGTATTTTCCTTGAACCACATTTATCCAACAAATTTGTCAAATTTTTAACGAACGCTTGTCCTATAGTTTCTTTTGCCTCAAACAAGCCAATAGTCACATACTTTGGTTGCCAGTCACTCCCCAAAAAATTTATGATTAATGTAAACACATCATAAGCTCTTTTGGAAATCCAAAAACCAAAGTTTGTAGTTATAAAATGACATTCTACCAATGCAAGAAAAACATTAAGTGATTTGTCTTCTCCATTAGCCCTAGTAATATTTCTTATGTAAATTGTTTTCTAGAAAAGAAATTTAGTTTTGCACATAAATACGAAACCAAGCAGTTCAACCAAATACTTTCCACAAACTAAATTGGTAAACTTTTTTTGACAATCAAAAGACCAAGGTCCTTAAGGAATTCTTTTTATGGCACATCCTCCTTTTGGAAAGAATCATTCATAGCATAAAAAAATTGAAATTGACCTTCCAATTTTATTTTATTTTTGTAGGTTGTCTTTCCTCTATTTGCCTCAATGACCTATTCACTTCCTTTTCAAAACAAATTGAAATAACAATATGCTTTGCACTCACATCGTTTTGAAAAGATGTTATTCCATTTCTTTTATAATAAGAAATTAATCATTTTCTTGCTTGTGTTCTTGGATTGTTACAATTATTAGATTTTTATGACAAAGTATACAATGCGTGATTTGTGTATTTTCTAGGTCAATTTCCCCATTATCATTTACACAATAAAAGCCCCAACATAAAGTTGTTCTTCTATGAAGTTTTTATAATTTTCTTTAAATATGTAGCTTTTAAAAGTCCATCTTCATTAATTCTTCACTTTCCATTTCTTCAATTCTACTTGTTTTAATTACACAATAGGATTTTCTTCAAACTTGTCTTCCATAATTACATCATTCATGCATATTTCAATTGTCTCATCATTAAGGCTTATTCTATTTTCATCTTCACAAGACTAATCCATTGACAATTTTCAAAATAATGGAAAAAATTCTTGCTTATGTAAAGATTGAGGAGTACAATTTAAATGTCATGACAAGTTTTTAAAAGTTTATTGTGAGTTGCAATTCTTTGGAAGAAAACTTTCACAGTTCCTATTTTGGCCATGTTTTCTTTAAGCTAGTCAATATGTGACAACATATGAAAGAATGTGTTGAAATCCTCAAGTATGTTTCTATTAAATTTGTTCAATTAGATTTGGTAAAATGTATAACTTGGCTTGAGAAGTCTAAAAAAGGTAGATAATAACAAAAAAAGGTTTGAAAAGACTATAATATTCATCCAATAAAACTAAACATTTTAGTTAAAACAAAGGGAATTTCTTTCCATCAAAATTTATTTTTTATAATCATTTTAGATTTTGTATTTGAACAAAAATAATTTAGATTCTTAATTTTTAATTTCAGGTTTTTAATTTGAACTATAGTTTGAAAATATTAACATTCAATGCTCAATTTTGTTTGCTGGTTTGCTTCCAAACTCATTATGTTCTAAAAAGCTTTGGAATTTTAAAATCATTGAAGAAGATTGCAATTTGGATATTTTTTAACATAGTTCCAACATCAATGAGTTAATGAAAGGACTTGTGGATAAGGAATTTCAAATTTTCAAAAGATATCAAAAGGACATTAAAGATATCAAATGTTTTTCTAATAGTGGGAAAAACACAAATCCATGTTTCCAATTGTTGGTTTTTTGGCTAGTTAAAAATTAAGCATTGTAGAATCTCAAATTGAAACAAAGAGCTTATTATCTTTAGTTGACATACTAATAAATCTAAAAAGTTGATATTTGTGAATAAAAATTGGCCTAATGTTCCAAAAATTGGTTGCAAATCACCTTCTAATTTGGTAAAGTTAATTAAAAAGGACCTAGAATTAGAAGAAAAATTAAAATACTATGTTCATTTGAAGTTGTGAACATATGAAATTATGGAACAAATCGAAGTTCACTATTTTTTTGAAATCATCTTTGAAAATTGATTGGCCTAAAATTTTGAAAATTTACATTTAGAGAACCAATTAATTTTTATTTTTATTTTTTTGATATCATGACTAGTTTTTTTTTAATGGAGATTTTTTATAAAAAATTGATTCAATTTTTTTAATATTATGTGAAAATAAGAAGTGGCAATTCTCACAAGAAACTAAGAACCAACCAACATTGGTTCAAACTTAAAATGCTTAAGTTCTTGTGAGCCAAATTTAAGCCAACACTTTTTTGTTGGAACCACCACAAGAATCATATTACAAAATCAATCTTTTGTTAAATTAAAAATTTGAATTAGAACTTGGAAAGAACAACTTTTGTATCACAAGTTCTTAAAATAAGTTGGACTTCTTTGAAAAGTTAGCAACTTCTATAAAGTTCAACTTTATAGATAAATGTTAATTTTTAACTAATTGTGAAATTTTATACCTATATAAACATCAAGTTTAAATTATTATCGAACTTTGTATTTATACAATCTCTAGCATTTGGAATGTGGAATGTGTGTATAGATTTGAACCCAAATGTTGAATTAGGCCTTGAAGTTCTTGAATTGAAAAATATATATGCCAAAATTTTTGAACCAATACGATTTAAAAATTTAAAGAATGGGATCAAACCAATGTTGGGCAATTCTCATTTTTTTGTGAGAACTAGCCATTTCTAGTTCTTACACCATGTTATAAGAACTTGATTAGTTTTTTAATATACCTTTTTTTGGGCTAGTGAAAACCAACCAAGGTATCAAGATTTTTAATTTTTCCAAATTCACCCAATTTTCAAATGTGGTGGTTTTTGCATATATATAATAATAATCGAATTTCAAATGTAGTTTTCACAACTTGATTATTACATTTTCCAAAAACTAAAATTAAATCTAATAATTAATTAATTAGTAATTAATTCGATTTATTAATTAAAATATTTTTTTAACTTAAAAATTATTTTAAATATATGGAAAGTTGTAAAAATAATTATTCCAAATTTACAACTCCATAATTTCGTCCCTTTTAAAAGCTCTTTCAAACTTCTTTAAATCTATTTTAACATCCATTTCAATAAAATCTACTAAATTAAAAAAACATTTACAACCTATCTTAGGATTATTGGGATGATTTTTATTGACAAAAATCAAATTGTCCAAATTTTCTAATTGTAAACGACATCTCTTAAGACTAATAAAAATTCCATTTAATGAAAATATTATTTTTGTTTCAATTTGGGATCCAACTATCCTTTAAAAAAATTCTAGCACAAAAACCAACTGTAGACATGTTTTCATAATTTCCCACCATTGCAATGGACATTTGATATCTTCAACATCCACTTGATAACAACTAAAAATTAGAAACTTTTTAATGACCAATTCCTTTGCTGGCTCACTTGTGATAGTTGTCATTTCCAAGATATCCAAATTGCTATCCTTTTCAACCCTTTGATCAACAACACCCTTTTAAATTCAACCCATGGATGCAAATGATTATGACATTTAAAAAGCATAGGAAATTCATATTTTTATCATATTTTTTAGCAATTGCCTTACCTTGTTCACAACTAATAAGTTAAGACACAAGAAAAAAAAATTTAAATCTAGGGTCCAACATTAAATAAAACATATTATGGGCCTTTCTTTCTTCATATATTTTTAAAGGAAAAACAAGAATCCAAACCCTTAGATTAATTTAGAATATAAGTAAATACAACAAGGCCAAGTTAATCAACAATAATTTGACAAATGTGCTAGCATGTCAAAGGAGGTGGGACTTTTGCACTCATTCTCACATAATTTTGTCTTCTATAACGTAGTATAATTCCTTCTTTGAATTACAAAGCTCCTTGAAAAATGATAACTTTATTAGTAAATTTGCAAAAGTAAAAGAAGATGTTAGATAATGCATAGTAGAAATTTAAAAACGATAAAAAATTAGATTATGCAAAATAAGAATTGGAAAAGAATGTGAATTGAAAATATTCTAGAAAAATAAAAAGTAATTTTGTCTTCATTAGAATATTCAATTTCCTTGGGGAAAACCTAAATTGACACATGCTTTCTCCCATTCTTACCTACCTTTTCCAAAAATATTTGGCCACATTATGCATTTTTGCAAATCTCCTTGGGCAATTTTGATTGACACATAAATCTTTGCAATTTTTTTCCTCTATTGTATCATATTAACAAAATGCATGACCAAAACAAGTGCCCTGAAATTTTTCTTCCAAACCCAACAAATCACAATTTACAATTGATTTTAGAGCTATAGTCATAGTGTTTATATTAGATCTGTCATCCTTGACATAGGCAATAAGTTTCCTCCTCAATGCATAATTGTCCAATAATTCTATCAAGTTTTTTGTCAAGGTTTATCCACTAGTATTTCTTGGCTTAAAAAGGCCAAGGGCAATGTGCTTTGGCTGCCAATAAAAAATTTAAAAATTGATCACCAATGCAAAAATATCATGTCCAACTTTTAATATGCACAAATCAAAGCTTACCGTTATAGAATAACATTCTACTAAAGTTGCTAAAACATACAATTGTTTAGTTTTTTCCACTAATTCAAACAATAATTCATAAGAAAATTGGTTTTTGGAAAGAACAATTCTTGGACACAAATGCATACTAAACCTTTTCAACTAAGTACTTTCCACAAACTATAAAGAAAAATGGTTTTTGACAATTAAAAGACCCAAGTCTTTCAAAAATTACTTTTGTTGTACATTTATCTTTCTTGAAAGGTTCTTTTCCAAAAAGAATTGGATATGGAATTAAAAGAAATATTTGGTCTCTTTTTGAAAAGTTATTTTTCATCTTCAACTCTCAAAGGACAACTAACTTTTTCTTCAAATTTTAAAAAAATATTACAATGATTTGAATTGAAATGTTTTTTCAGTGTTGTTATACCGTTAGTTGTGTTATATATGATTAACCTTTTCCTAGCTTGAATTTTTGAACTTAAATTCAAAATTGGACTATTGTAATAAAAAATACAATGCATGGTTTGAGGAGTTGTTAAGTCATCTTCTTTGTTATGATTAACACAATAAAATGCCCAACATAATGCATTTTTTATATTTGGTTTTCAAAATAATTTGTGTATGTAAACTAATATTTGTGCGACAATAACAATGCAAAGAAAAAATAGCACAATTGCAAAGGCACCAATGCTAAACATCACTTGCAAAAGCTCCAACACATAGTAGCAGCACTAGCATGGAGCAATAGTGTGAAGTAGCACCAAGCGTAGTAACAACACCAATACACAGTAGTAACAACACCAATACACAAAAATAGCACCAATGCAAAGAAGCAACACCAATGTGAAGAAACAATACCAACGTGTAACAACAACACTTGTGTGAAGAAGCAACACTAGCATCTAGTAATAGCACAACACAATGTGAAACAACAACCAACACAAAACAACAAAGCAAAAAAAAAAAACAAGTAAAAACAAACCAACAATCACAAACAAGCAATTAAAACTACACAAGAGATTTTTAAGAAAAAAGCATGACCTCTTTTTATAACTACTATCTTAAAACTAACCCTAAACAAGGGCTCTGCCTCTTTAGGCAACATCTCCTATTTAGGAACCCTAATCTACGTAAGAAGTGAATATAGGTGCTATGAAAGAACCTGCCCAGTTCTCCAAAAAAAAAAGAAAATTTAATAAAAAGACCAGTTCTCATACATGTGAGAATCTGAAACTCGTTTTCACTATGATTCTCACATGTAATGGTGCCACCCGATTCTCATTGGGAGAACTGGTCTGAGAATGAGAACTGAGTCCAGAACCAGGTAGGATTGTTTGCCTCACTTGAACAACTGCCAAGAACAATTTTAGTGTTACAAGAGTGAACAAGTTTCTCTTAAAAGCAAAGAATTGGAGAAATTTTGACATCTAGTTTAGTTTGTGCTAACTTGATATCCTTTTCATTCTTCCTTTTTTTTCTTATTCCTTTGTACATGTTTTGAAACAGCGGTGTGTTCATGAAGAAAGTTTTGCAGAAAGTTTTGCAGGGTTTGGATGAAAGAACTGACTAAAGCTGGTAACGTAAGGTGAAAACAAACTTTTGTACTATAATAAGTCCATGGGCATGAAACATGGGCCTGGGAACAAATGACAAAGGGCAAAGTGGCTTTCTTCTAATGTCAGTCATTGACTACTAGTAGCAAAGTGATCCAGAATCTTTGGAAGAAGCAGAGCAGAGTTTTCATTGCCACGATCTGATTAGTGTGTTGATTCTTTACTTCCCAAAATTGGCACATTGGAATAGTATAATGAATGCATGACCTCTTTTAAAGTTCAAGTGGTTCTTTTGTTGCACTATATATCCATAGATGGTGCCCTTTATTCTGGGCCCAAACCTAGTATGTCAACTTTGAAAGGACATTAAAATAAGCATTCATTTGGGTGGTGCACAAAGTGCCAAAACTTTAGTGCACCATTAAATTCCAATTGATTAATTGCTCTTGCAATGACATTTCTAATCAACTGATTGCTTTCACAATGACATTCCAAAGAGATTGCTTGCACAGTAAGTATTTTTTGTGTAGGGTAGCATCATCCAAGGAGTGAGGAGTTCCAGAAGTGCCTGCCTAAGGTAGAGCTGAGGAATGCTTCCAGAACTTCCCCACTCCAAAGGCATTAAGCTAGTGTAAAAATTGATGTGATTCTATTTTTCAATTCTTTTTGTTACATTCAATGGGTGGTACTCTCGGTGGGTCTAAACCAGGTATCGCATGAATTGTTTTTGAATAAAAATGACTTGGGCTATTTCATAAAAATGGGAACACTCATCATGCTTGTGGGGAATTCCATTTTCTGAAATGCCATGTGAGATTTTATGCTTTTGTAAGCATTTTTCCAAATATATCACTAAGAGAAATCTTGGAGACTTTTACAAGGATATAAATCTCCAAATGGGGTTGGAGCATGGTACTGGAAAGTAGCTTCCTCAGCTCTTTTCATTTTTCTTGGGATGGGGAATGGCAATGGCAGGCCAAGATGAGGACATGAAGGCAAAATATAGGCAAGCATGCTTATCTTGAAACTGGGCAGCATGCAAGAAATTGTAATACTCACATAAAGACACTGAGAGTGGAGTTCTGTATGGATTCTCAGTCTATTTAAAGAACCAACTAAAAAAAATTATTTTCCAGAGTTAATCAATATAGAATGTTCCATTTTATGAAGCATTTGATCCTTCAACTATGCTTGTTCACCGCAGTTGTTGTGGTAAGATCACCAGTGTATGTGATTTGGATTAAGAAAAGGAATTATATAAGTACCAATGTTTTGAAAATATTCAAAACTGAGCTAAAATGCATGAAAAGATCAGCAAATCTGTGCACATACATTTTCTGTAGGCTACACAGTCTAGTCTCCTGCCAAATGGACTGTTTACTTTGTCATTTGGAGACTCCAGACATACCCAAAGTAAGCCTATCAGAGTGATGATTTCTTTTGTGACAATTGTTTGCAAAGTTGTGACCTCAAAAATTCCCTAGAAACACAGATTTGAAAGTTTTCCACACAAAAGTTCTTGACAACATTTTCTCACATTTTGACATAATTTTAAGTTTTGGGGCAGTTCTTTTTACACTTTTGGGACACTGTTCTCCAAATCAATCATCTCTAAATCCTTAGACAATTGCCAAAACACGGTAGTTACTTAGGTAGTATGAAGTGGGAGTAGGAGGGTCTACAGGATAGGCTACGAAAGTTCCAACCTGGATGACTCAGTTATGATTCATTCACAACTGAGGCATAAGAAGTTTCTAATGGATGATGCACTAATGGGTGTGCGCTCAATAATATAGTCATACAAAGTTAGGGTTTAGGGCAATATAGTCATACAAAGTGAGGGTTTAGGGTAATATGATAGTCATACAAGGTTAGGGTTTAGGGTAATATGATAGTCATACAAAGGTAGGGGCAAGGGGGGGAGAGGGGTTGGCATCCTTGATGCACAAGATGGCCGACAATTTGATCAAGCTTCTTACAAGGGGCCCTACTCCAATGCCAGAAAAGTGAGACAAATGAGACAAAATGGGTGTACGGCATCCACCCACCCCCCCCTTCCCCACCCACAATATTTAATCAACAAGTCAGAGAGAGAGAGCCCACAGCCTAAAACAGACCCAACACTCATTTTACAAGCACAACAAGAATGTACATGACTCATTCACAAACGTATCCCTGTCTTCTGAACCCTAAACCCTAAACCTTGATGGCTTTTGTATACACTAGGAAATGAACACTAGTAGAGACATCTTTGTTTACTTGTACATCATCTCTAGTAGTGACCCCGATCTCCATTCCATTCCCTCCCCTCCCTTGAGGTCCAAAATAATATAAAATTTGCAACTACTAACTACATGTTATTCTGCCCACAAAGTGTAGACCTTTTGTTTCTCTCTTTGAAACTTTTTACTTTGTCAAACATATATTATTGGGTGAGCTCGGAACTACTTGACAAGAACCAACCAAGCATCAAATGAATGGCGGTATGAAGCACCGAAGAAAAAACCTTAGCTACTTTCAACTTCAATTTTGAGAAAATTTGTTAGATAAGAATAACAAGGGGATTGGTGGGGGGAGAGAGAGGATCCTCCTTTGAGAGGAGGATCCTCCCCTCCCCACTTGAGATCAAGTGATATGGTACTTTAATTATTGTTTTGGGTGAGGTCCACTATTTACTTTCTTCATTGTTTAAGTGACCCTCTCCCCCA
>Ga0209208_10003993_pt1 | contig 21027 bp, 14 predicted proteins | sample S1TSphfallax_3_FD_187694 | JGI IMG/M metagenome (GOLD analysis project Ga0209208, IMG submission 187694) | Host-associated microbial communities from peat moss isolated from Minnesota, USA - S1T2_Fd - Sphagnum fallax MG (SPAdes) (version 2) | ecosystem: Host-associated > Plants > Peat moss >...
AAATAGAAAGCTTTTTGGTGTTGAACTTCCTCAGCATTCACCTACTAAGTTATCTAGGCAATACAAATTCAAAATATAGTTGATCATGCCCATTCCTCCATTACTTCCGAATTTGAATGTTTCATTTCAAAGCTTTCATAGTATGGATTGTCATTTGTCAATGTGATTCTACAATGCATGTTTTTTTTAAATCTTTTAAGGAATCCTTTCAAAAGCGTATGAAAATAATGAAAAATAACAAAACCGTTCCAGAATATCATAATTGTTTCAATATAAAGTAAGTTAAATTGCAATTTATGTTCATTAATGTGTACTAAATCTATTTTTCTGGTAGTTTTCTTTTTAAAATTGTATTTGATACAGTATTATCCTAAGTAATTATGAGGGACAATTTGCACTTTGCACTTGAGTGCTTGGGCGACAGCCCACAGGCCATGTATGGCCCAAGGGCCTTTCTTCTTATTGTAACTCCAAATGAGACCACACAATAGGATCTACCTCACATTAATTTATTTTCTAGGCTACTACTTAGGCGCGGCCCAATTTTCTTACTAAGTTTAGTTTTAAAGGGTTAGTCATTTTTTGAAAGTCCCTTCCAACTTCATTTTTTCAAAAATTCATAAATAATGACAAAATATTTTAATTGATTGGTTGTGAAAATTTGCTTTTATAAAGTATGGTCTGGCATACATTGACCCAAAACAAGGGGGGCCTGAGCCACAATGGACCAATCAGCTATTGTAGGTTCTGAGGGGTCATGGCTCAAGCAACCAAGTGTAAACTGAAATTAAGTTGTGTCAACCTTTTTCAAGCTACAACTTCTTGGATATTTCGGACATTGGAATTTGGAAGAAAAGTTCTTTCTTCTTCTTTTTTGCGATTAGTTGTTATTAGCTCAAGATTGATTTATTCCATACATGGCTTCAAACTTGTATGGAGCCCAACCAGTGAAGGCCCAGGGGCAGTTATTTACTTTTATGAAGAACCTCCATTTCTATTTCTACAAAATAAATTAGAATATCTCAGTTCCAGTTCCACACATAAATGGAATCCTAAATCGGGTTCCAGGTACAGTTCTTCAATATATATATATATATATATATATATATGTATATAGGTTCTATTCAAAAAAATCAAACCCCAGTTTCAGTTTGGTTCTTACTAACCTACACCGGAGCTGTTATACTCACTTTTTTTTCCAACATCTTTTTAAAATATCTTGGTTTTGATTCAAGTTCCACACCTACCAAGAGTCCAATTGTTTAAGAAAACAAAATCAGGTTCTGGATTCATCTCTTGTTCTGATTTCAAAAATCAAACCAAATTTTCACTCAGTTCTTACTAATCGGAACCAGAACCCAGGATTCTTATCACCAGAACCCATCAATACATACCAGTGTTGGGTGGTTCTCACTAGGACCCTTGATTCTCAGACCAGTATCACATTTGGTGATAAAAGACCAGGTTATTGAGAATCAATTACTTTGTTTAAATTTTCTTTTGAGAATCAGGTCAGTTCTATGGGAGAACCAGAATCTAATTCTCAAGGTCGGAAGTAAGGTAAAACTGTCCATCAGCATGTACTTATTAAACACTTTTCAACATTTTTTTCATTTCTTAACCAAATTGAATGATTTTTGTGTCCTTAGATGCAGAAACTGAAGGGTTACATGTTTTTGGAGCATGAGAAGTAAAGGAACAATGCAAAAAACACAGGAAAAGAATGAGTGACATTTTGCTTCAATTTTTTTGAAAAGATGTTCTAGATCTTTCTCTAATTCCTGCCTCTTATTTTCCTCATATTTAATGTCTTTTGAATGATTAAAATCTGATGGGTGCATCAACTATGGCTTTACAAAAGTTCTTTGTATTCTAGAGGCAAAAATGAAATATTCAAAGATTTTAAGCTCAAAATCTTAATTTGTTTTCATTCACCCATCATTTTAGAGCAAACACCTCATATCTCCCCCCTTCATTTACCAAATTGAATCGTTTTTGTGGCATTGGAAGCACTAGGTGGAGGTTCCACATGTTTTATGAGCTTTAGAAGCAAATGAACAATGTGTGAGGATTCAACCTCCTTTGAGTTTAAGTGTTCACTCACAAGACTATTTATTCTAGTTTGAAAAGTTTAAAATTAGTTTAAGCTAGATTAGGTTAATTTAGGTTTTGATTTAGGCTAATTTAGTGAGCAAGAGACAAGAAACGTTAGGAGGTGGCACCCAAACATGTAAATGCAAGTTTTTTTTTTAAATCTTTTTTAATTGAGATTTTTTTTAAACAATGAATATAAATTTAAAATTCGAATTATGAAAACTAGATATGAAAAACTAAACTAAACAACCCTTCTTCCAACAAATTATACTTAAACACCATTCACATAATTTGGAATAAAATTTTGTTGAAGTATGCATTGGTTGGAACGTTAAGTTTGATAATTGGCAACGTTTTTGTAGAGTTTCAAATTGCTGATTATAGCACAATGTAAAATATATAAAAAAGTAATACAAAAACAAAGTAATATATTGTGTGAGAAATTTAATGTTTGTGGAGGATATTATTTGGAGCATATGGGTAAAGGTGATAACGAATGAAAAATGAATTGATGGAAATGAGTTTTTTTTTTACGAAAATTCACCATTTTCAATATTAAAAAAGGGTTCACAAAAAGTATATTGTGAATTATAGTAGTTTTTTTATGTCATGTTCGTTGTCAAGCCCTCACATTTAAGGCAAGATCTTGCCATTGTGTGAATCTAGGGTGGCCACTTGCTACACAAAGATGACCATTACAACTTGTTCATTTACTTTAAAGCTAAAACTCCAAAGTTCAAACTTGATACAAGTAAATAAGCTATATTCTTGCTATTTCTTGCCTATTCTTAAATCTTCACTACTCAAACCTTTAAGTAGTAAGCTCATGAATGTCCATTCAAACTTTTTAAGGCAAGTTATAATTTGCAAGATCTTTGAATTTGGAAAACTTTAAAAATTAAACATTGTAACTTATGATTTTGCAGTGACCATTCATAAGTTTAGACTTCGCATTTTAATAATTGATTAATGGTTTGGCTACAATTGACCATTTATGCACATTACACATTGCATCATTTTTTGATTGAAATTTTCGACCAGTCGATACTCAAGACTTGAACATCAAGACTAGACCATGCAATTGTTAACATGCAGCAAAATCAAAAGTGAAAGAAATTGCAACATGCAATCACAAAAATTACTCTTCAAAACTATTAGAAGTTAATTTTTTCTTTGAACCCTTACATATTTTGAAATTACCTTTTTGGTTTTCAAATTTTGCAATCAAATTTGCTATGGAGTGGGAATTTGGAAATTGGGATTGACCAAATTTATCATTTTATTCTTGAGAGTTCCTAGATAACACTTAAGATCAACTTGCTTGTAAACTTTAAATGTAAACCTTTTTTTGAAAGGGGTTCAACCAATCTAAGACCTAAAATTGTCCTTGAAATAAGGAGATTCAAATTTTTCTTGCACAAATTCTTGAGCCTACACCTTTTTCTATTGAAATGGATGTGGATATTACTATTTTGTTTGTCACCTTTAGCCTTCATGTGTCCATATCTAACTTTGTTTCTTCAAATTCAAATGCCACTTTTCCCATTGCCAAAAAAAAGTCTTAGCTTAAGACAATAAACAATGTGAAGAAGTTCCAAGATGTTTGATTTGTGAAAATGCCTTTGGACTAAAGTCGTGTTTGATATTGCTAGGATTTTAACAATAGTTTGATGCAAGGTTTGTAGCAAAATTATCATATCTATTACCGTCATTTGATTCTAAAAATTATATTATATGATTTTATTTGTATATATCATAATTTTACCAAAAGAATTTAATTTAAGAGTGTGATATATAATGTATTCCCACATAATATTTTAAGTTTTAATTTTTTATTATTAAAAAATTATGTAAAAATAAATATTTTTTTTCACATCTCAAACCTCTATTTGATTTTTAAAATTATACAATTTTTTTTATAATGGCCCATAATTGTACCAACAAAATGTAATTTATATGTATGATATATAGTTTACTATATAATGTTTATAAATGGGTCATAAATTACTCCTACTACCTAGCCTATTCAATAAATAAATTACATTGCCTACCTAATTAAGTAATTAATTCAAAAAAAATCACGTATCAACATGATAAAATGCCTACTACTTAACCCACGTACACATGGTCTATTACCTATTCACTACCCATTATAGGTATCCTACTTATTGCATATTTAATAAATTAATTACATAGCCCACCTAATTATTTATTTGCACCTACAACCTAAACCCTAACCTATTTAAATGAATTGCATAAACTAATTAATTGAATAATTAATACAAAAACATTATCACCATGATAAAATAACTATTACTTAGCCACATACATATAACCTATTACTCACCCTAATTTTTAACATTAATTGCCATGGGTCTTTTAACATTTTTCACAAACGCACCAAACCTTATTACACATTTAATGGTTAGTTCATTGAAAAAAATTAAGGAAAAAAACTTAGACCATTAAATCTAGCAATTTCATTGGCCAATTTATTTATTTTCACATTTAATCACATGTGCATTTCCAACTAAGATATATAATTGCAAGTCAAGTTCAAAAGATGCCATAGGGTGTCCAAGGGCATATGGACCACCTTCCAAGTTGATTATTTTTGGATGCCACTAAAAATGGTTGATATAAGTATATTTTTCATCATCATTTTCATCGAAATGTATTGACATTAGTCACAAATATAAGTTGCATATGCAACTACAAACTACTTCATAGTTATTTATGTGACTACAAATCATTTTTACCAAATGCCATAGAAAACATTCGCATCTATAATTGCAAAAATAATTGATTTGGACACAAACCACAAACACATGGGTCGGAATGGAGAAGATTCCTTATAGTGACACCTTGAAAGAATTGAAAATCAAGACATCTAATGAAGAGGGGTCTAGGAAGGATGTATTGAAAAGTGACCAAGTGTTGACGCAATTGAAGGTAATAGATGGACATGCCATTCAAATTGTTTTCAAAATGTTGTAGAATGTCATTGATGGTACATGCACCACAACACCCACAATACCTAACCCCCATATTCCTCCTTTCTTACATGATTTAGGAAAGGAGGCATTGACATGTACTCCAACATCTATTCCATCATCTGGCTTTGGGCTAAACTTTGGCAAGGTTGGCATAGATGCAAAAGTTTTATAGTCATAATTAGCTTGCCACCATGGCACAAAAGATGGTTGTCAACAAGGATAATCAAAGAGCTTTAATCAAGGCAAAGATGGAAGTTAACATAGAAAAGAAAAAATAGTTTAAGCTTATCAACTTGAAAATAACTAAAGACTTTGGGGTTTTGACAAATGCAAATTTTTAAGTAAAAGTTAGGGATGTATTGAACTTGTACCTAAAAGTCCACATCCCAAATGTAATTAGTTGGGTCATTTATTTGATTGCCAATGACTTCATATGTAAAGTTTAGGTGATGCTTGAATAAAAAATTAGTCAAAATAATTGTAGCTAGGAACAAATGAATATTATTCTCCTTTGTGGATTCAAAAGACTTCATAAATCTTTTCCTTGGTTTTTTTAAGCCCCAATTCCCCATTCCACCCACATTTTGTTTTTTACATGCATTTTATTGTATGCCCGCACTACATTTAGGTTATGCCCAAGAGCAAGCTTGCACTTCCAAAGACATCACATCACAAACATCTTTTTGCCCATATAATTGGGTCCCCCAATAAATACTCAAAATACTTATATGTATGTATAAAAAACTAACAGCAATTCTTTTAAATGTTTGATAATTGATTATTACATGATGTTCACATCATGGATGGAACCAAGATACCCACCATTCAAGTAAATGAACACTTCATAACAATATAGGAGAAAAAAACATGCAACATAAAAGAACCTTAAAACACACCTTAAAATAAACTCTAAAAACAAAAGTACGAACAAAATGAGAACCTTAATAGTAAAAAGGTAGGTTCAAATAAAAACATTAGGGAGGTTCTTTTCTATAATTGAAACTCCCACTTTTAAAAAATAAAGATAAATGCAAAACCCTAAAAAAACAAGAAGAATAAAAAACCTTAAAAATGTTTTATAAAAAAGAAATTAAGTTCCTGAATGAAAACAAAGGAGCTTTCACAAATGGATATGAAAAAATATGAACTATTTAAAATCAAAAGAAGATGAATCTCATGTGAATGAGAAAACAAATGGAACTCCGAAAAGCTAAAATGAAACAATAACCAAAAAGAAAAAGAAAAGTGGAAAGTTCACTTCTATATATAGTCCATGTAAATTAACCCTAAAAGCTATCCTATATAATACATAGTGCAATTAAAATAACTTTGTAATGAAAACTAGAAAAAAAAATTCAAAATTCAAACCCTAATAATTTTTTCAACCATGCCCTCTATAAATGAATATGGCCAAAAAAAGTTTCAGAGAGCTCCCCTAAGTTTACCTTCAAGAAAAAGGATTATAAAACAAAGTCCCCAAGCATACCTTCAAGGGAAAAAAAAAAAATTTGAGATAAATCCCCAATGGTGCCTTTAAAAAATGGTGCAAAAAAAAGTTCTAAAGAAGGTCCCTCAAATGTGCATTCAAAAAAATAAAATCCAAAAAATAGTTTCAAATGTTTTTTTACCCCCTATTTGCATCATTGATCCCCAATTTCAAGGTGACTTTATGAAAATTTAGAAACAAGAAATAAGACTAAATTAATAGATGGAATATGATATGGGATTGGGAATGACTTCACAAATAACTTTAACATATTTCTTTGTTTTTTATTCCTTCTCTACATCCTTTAGATTGTACTAATATGAATTTGGAACTTTAGAAAAAAATGTGCCAAACTTAACTTTCCAGTCAATGCATATTTCAACAAATCTTTATTCCAAAATATGTGAATGGTGCTTAACTACAATTTCTCAAAAGAAGGGCAATATGGTTATGTCTTTCATTTCCCCATGTTTTAATTAAGAAAAAAATTGTTCTTTATTCTTTTTTTGTTGCCAAGGTTGATTGATAATCATCCATAGAACATTTCCCAATATTTATGTACCTTTCAAACACCATGAATCTATTTTAAATTAAGAATTAAAAAATTTCGATAACTTTTTCAAACTCATTTATCTTCGAATAACTATTTATAAGTAAAAGTATGTACCCACATTGGTGGAGAAAAATCCTTGATTTTGGTTAGTGAATGAAAATTGAACCAAAATTGGGTCTAATTTTTGAAATTGGAACAAGAATTGAAACCAGAACTTGATTTTCTTTTCTTACATAATAGCAAAATTTTGCAACACAATCATTTAAAATATGTATCGTTATTTATGAATTTTCAAAAAGTGAAGTTGGAAGAAACTTTCAAAAAATCACTAAAGTAGACAAGTTGGTAATTGAACATATAAGGATTAAATTAAAAGTGTTGCACTAGTTAGGGTTTTTTCAATCATGAGGTTTGCAAACAAAATGTGCCCCATCTCTGGGTGCACCTATAGCAATTTAGATCACCAAATTTGGTGTAGATATGACAAAAATATGTTTCCCTAAAGGCACGTGGGTTACATTTGTTAGATAAAAACATAATAAACATTTGCCAACCCTATTCACGAACATTTTGCACCATGTAATTGCATGTTTAGTATTTGGAAAATAAATGAACTTTCATTTATAGATGAACAAGATGAAATTGAAAACTAATTTATTCTCTTTGTAAAAATGGTTCCAATAATCCATTGACTTGGATCTCCCAAAAAAATGATCATGAAAATCTATGGTTATGGGTAAGGGCATGTTTGAGTAACCTTAAAAAACCAAGCGGTGTCACTTGTTAGGGTTTTGGGTTCAAGCTAAGATCCTATCTACAATTTGTCTGATTGAATATGTGCTCATTTTTCACTTCTTGGCATGGTCGTTCAATGTTTGTAAAAAGATTCATCCCCTTTTAAGACTATCTTTTTTTTGGTTTGGTGCATTGGACAAAAGTTTTCATTTTTGTGCGTTGTTGAGCTTTTGTTCCTCTTCCATTCGTCTTCTTCTGGCAACGATATGTGGTAGCTCTTGAAGTTTGATGTTTTTTTTGGAGTAGTTCGTCCCCTTCCTAATGGTAATCATATTCTTCTTAGTCTTGTTTATCCCCCTTTTAATCTTGTTGTCATCCCCTTCTTGGTAGTAACTGTCATCTTTTTGGTGATGTAGTTCCTTGAGTTTTATCGCCCTCTTCCTAATCTTGTTTGTCCCCTTTTGTGGTAATTTTCTTTTTCTTGGTTGTATCATCTTTTTCTTGATTTTGTTTATCCCCTTTTTAGTGGTAATCATTCTCTTCTTGGTGATCCTCCTCCTTGGTGGTGATCTTGTTTTTCTTGGTGATTATCTTTGAGTTTTGGCTCCCCCTTCCTCCCCCCCAAACACCCCTCTTTCCTTAATAGCAATTTTAGTCATTGGGAAAGGGGTTGTTATACCCTTGCTACAACATGCCTTTTAACTCTCAATCGACCTACTACCCTTGTTTTTGCTCCCTTTGTGTTTTTGTGCCATAGCTAAGGTTAACCCTTCTATATAATAAAGGATGTGCTCTTAACCTAGCTACAAAGTTTTTATGAAGCTTATGTTCAACTTTTTTTATTGCAAACCAATTTGCATTGAGGGTGCAAATAGGATAACATGACCCACACTTGCATGCTTTTAGGACTATTTTTTGGGAGTATTTTATAGAATTGTTTTTTTAATTCTTCAAAATTCTTTAAATTTTTTTATATTACTATGTGAAGGTTTTTGTAAAAGATTTCAAATATATGTAATTTAAAAAAGTTTTAAAGTCTAGTTATAATTCCTTTTAGTGATAAAAAAAACATGCATTATGTTGTTTATTGAGTGCTTTTGAAAGCTTTTTATTCATCAGATATTTTTCAAATTAATTCACATGTTCCAATGAAATATTATGAACCTTATTATATAAAAAAATCTTATACTTTCAACACCAAATTAAATTACCACTTCCAAATGTGAAAAACCAAACACATGTTACACTTTTTGTTATTATAATTAATGTGATTGCACCTTTGAATGTTGCCTTTACACGACTATCTAGTAGTTTTTGAATTGTTTTCTCAAACATAGTAAGGGAGTCAACAACTTGTTGGGCCTTCTTGTCTTCCTTCTTTGTCATTTTTTGTTGTCTAATTACTTATGTTGCTTCCTTGACTAAAGTTTTTTGTTGTAAAATGTTAGAGTATTCATTTGATGTTATTACATATGATTGGCTATATTTCATTAACGATTCTTTCCTTCTAGTTTTCCTTGCCAATAGATGTGGCAAGGAAAAAAAATTTGCAAAAGATATTAAATCTTAGGCTACTATTGCAAGATGTTGAACTTGTTACACTTCAATTATAGGTCCATTTGCATCAACAATTAGATCATAGATCATCTTTGTTTGCCCATTTACATTTACAACCGTAGGGTTCCTAAGTTCTTCCATGTAATACCTCACATTTGATTGTTCATGTTCATGTGCTTCTAGAGTTTCAAACTCTTATAGTGTTGTTGTTGTGTTCATAAACTATGTAGTAGCTCCATCTTCTCCCCACTATTCTTGCCCATTAGTTGTATCATCAAAACCATCATTGTCGTCATTTGAGATGTTTTTAAGTGTTGCTATGTAGATTTCAAATGGCCTAGTCTTGTGATCCATTACCTTTAGATTCAGAAGCCAGATTCTTGTAACCTTAAACCCGTTCTTGATTTTTTTTTTGGACAGTGATTGGTCAAAGTTCTTATCTACCCAACTAGCTAATGTGCATTTATCTAAGTCACAATGATTATTCTTGACCATCACATTCTTGTAAGCAATTTTGAATGGCTTGAAGCAATTTACATCTAAGGGTTGTAGAGTATGAAATGTGTTAGCTTGTAAAGTGACCATATCTAAACCAAACTCCTATGCTTGTGCAATTATTTTTAACATAACATGTGATCCATGCTCATTAGGAGATGTTAATTGGATTGGAAAATCTCACTAAAAATTGACTTTTTGAAAAATGATTGAAATGCTTTGAAGAGGAAAGATATCATCCAGGCCTTGGTTTGCATTGCCATACATGTACCTACCTTGCACAATTTGATGTAGTCATCCTTGATCCATTCACTTGTTACATTAAGAACACAATTCATCGTTAGCCATTCCTTAGACCTTGGATTCCTATTTCATCTAAATTCCATATGTTATTAAGGTTGTATTTGTGTTGTATATAGAGAATTCATAGATTCTAGTAAAAAGTGTTGCATGATTGACTTGTGAAACCTTATGCCCTATAGACATCCAATCCTTTAGTAAATCAAATACTTAGCTCTAGATGTTGATGCTTGAACTAGTACCACCAAAAATTCCTTGGAATTCCATTCTTGAAAGGGGTGGGCCTAGTTTGTGTCAATTTTGCTACTTTCATTTTGAACTAATGCAAGGTGATTAAAAGTTCGCATTCTTGCATTCCCAAAACACAAGCCACAAATGCTTCATCCTCCTAGTTTGTGAGCACACCTTGTGGCCCTTGCTTTCTTGATCTTGTTTTCCCATTCAAATGATCTAAAAGGGATGTGACTTATATGTGCCATAACTTGTTAGTTTTTCTCAAAGATTGTTGTCCACTTTCCATTGCATCCATTGTAGCTTCCAACACATTGAATGTCCATCTTCCTTGTTGTGTCAGTTAGGAACCTTGTTTACTCTTACTAATTTTTCTACTTGTGCTAGAACTATTGATGGAATGTTTTCCTTATTGGTGTTTTGTTGGTCTTGCCAATTACTTTGTCCTCTATGAGGTACAATGGACATCATGGTGTCAATCCCTTGCCTCTTGGTCCTAACCTCCAACAAGTTCGAGGGGTCCAATTTGGTCTTACAAGAGATATATATTTGAACCTTTTGTATGAATCCCAAAATTGTAAATAATGGGTTAGATTTGCATAATGTTCAAGAGCATGACTCTCCAAAGTTGGATTAGAAGAAATTGTTGCATAGAGTTTTTCAAAGTCACCCCACTTTAAATTGACATTTGTGGTTGATGTGCAAGTTGTTGGTATGTACTTGACATTACAATGCCTTTCAACTTGTTGAAATTTGGGTGAACCAAAACTATTTGATCTTCTTACTACTCTAGGAATTGTAGATTATTGGATCCAATGATAGTATAATTAAATGTTGAAATTTTCTTGGTAAATCTTATTTACATTAGATGTTCCTATTCTTGTACCTATTCCTATAGATGATGCTTTTGTGGGTTGATCTTGGACATTTGGTTGTATGTTGCAATCTTGTGAGCTATTTGTTTTTTTCAGATGTACTAGCCCTTGTTCTAATGGTACAAGAGTTTCATTGTAGCCCTTTGAACACTTTAAAACTAGGAAACATAAGCTCTATGAAACTCTAGACTTCATCTTCTACAACCTTGGATAGTGAAGACATTCTTGCAATGATAAATTTAAAAAATTGTGAAGCTTTTTAATTTTTGAAGTGTATCCTTCTAATATGGTTAACTTTGGTGGGAATCCGATGCCCTTGTGCAAATGTACATGTTTTTTAGAATCATTTATTTGTTATCTTTTGAGATGCAAAGATTTTGTTTTGTATTAAATGTTGAGACCTTGTTCGAGCACTTGAAAAATTGTTTGTACTTTAAAACCCTAAATCTTATAAATATTGCTTTAAATGACCCACCAGCAAACAACTATACCTTGTAAAATGGGCTGAAATAACCTTGTTTGTTGGGCTGCTGTACACCCTAGACCAATTACTTGGTTCCATCAGTGGGACAATTTTTTTATAAAAATGCAACCCTAAAGCCCCATCACCAAACATTTCTGTTTGATAAGTGTTTTTTTTTATCAGTGGTTTGCCACTCACATATGAGTGCATACCTCATTTGTACAAGTGCAATGTTGGTCTGTGATCAGCACTCACATCTTTAATATAAGTGGGGGTGCAAAGAGTATAAATATGGCTTTAATTTGATGCAAAGCTGGACACAAATGTTGTGGACTGTGTGGGGGAGCAAAAACCATCAAACCGTGGTTTTTGCACCATGTGTTCAGTGATAGGGTGAAATCTGCATCAAGACCTATGTATTCTTTTGCCTTGACCGGCCTAGATCAGAACGGTTCGCCCAATTGATTACCGGCTTATGTTCAGTGATGGGCGTTTCTACCCTACCAGTTTCAAAACTAAACTTAGTAAGAAAATTAGGCTGCACCTAGGCTAGTAGCATAGAAAAAAAATTAATGTGAGTTTCATCCTATGGTATGGTCTCATTTGGATTTACCATCAGAAGAAAGACCCTTGAGCCATGCATTGCCTGTGGACTGTTGCTCATAATTACTTAGAGGATAATATTATATCAAATATAATCAATAAATCATAAACTACCACAAAAATAGATTTAGTATGCATCAATGAACATAAATTGCAATTTTATTTACTTTATATTGAAACAGTTATCGCATCACTTCTGGAATGGTTTGGTTATTTTTCATTATTTTCTTACTCTTTTGAAAGGATTCTTTACAAGATTAAAAAAAACAATGCATTCTAGAATCTGATTGACAAATGTATGTGTGTATGGTAAATAGACCATAGAGGGGCTTCACTAGTATAAGGTCACTGGCGAGAAGGCGTTGGCCTAAGTGCCAGTGCCCTTGCACTGGTTAGGCCTTGAGCTGGGGTTCTTTACCCCTGTAACAATATTTGACAAACTCTTCCACTCTTTCAATTTTGGAGTGGCAGGAGTGATCTTACAAAGTGTAATGCACTCTGCTCAGCTGGCTAGTGACCTTACCTAATGTAAGGCACTCACGCATCATGGAGTGACCTTCCATGTTGTGAGGCCATGAAAATAACAAACAGATTTTTTTCAAAAGTTTTTTTATGTAATTTTTCAATATAAATTCATATATGCATTTCACTGTACTGTATAATATAAGTTCATATGCCTTCAAACACTTGAATAAATGTTTTGAAATGTTTTTCAATGCAACATCTGCACACTGTTGGAAAAAATGACGACAAATTACAATCCATACTATGAAAGCTTTGAAATCAAACATTCAAAATCTGGAAGTAATGGAGGAATGGGCATGATCGACTATATTTTGAATTTGTATTTCCTAGATACCCTTGTAGGTGAATGCCTAGGAAGCTCAATACTGAAAAACTTTCTATTTTATAATATTTGACCCATTTGGCTGGCATGTAGAATTAATTTACATTATTATCTGTACATGAGATCAGAATTTGCGCTATTTTTAAATTTCAAATATACATTTATCATATTTACCATGTATTTTCGAATATCCATGCTTCCCAACATTATTCATTTAATTCCACACTTTATTCTTCAGAAATAATAGATACAAAGTTTATTGTGTTAATATACAAATAGGTCATTGAAAGTAGCATACCTGAAAATAACCTAAGACACATTTCAAGCTTTTTGCTACACTTTAACTACACTCTGCTTCCACATCTCTTCTAATGTCCTGATTCATGAACATGATTTGAACAAGACATAACTTGGTACAGCTGCAATCACATTCTGAAGCCATCAAATAAACCCCACACACATATCATTTGAACACAGATCATAGGTACTGCACACATAATTTCCAACAGCTTTTCCCTTAGTATTCTTCAAATTCCTTGAGCAAAGGAAGTTGAAATAGGTTTTTGCACAGTGGATCTAGCAATGATACTCACATTATCATACTTCAAGAACTTCATATGGTCCACCCATAAGCCCCCATTAGCTATTTTTCCTACCCTTGGATCCTGATTCAAGTGGAAAATTCTGCAGAGATTGCATTAGCCACAGTGCTGGAAATTGCAGTTCCCAGGGAGCTATATGTTGTGGCCAAAACATCAGCCATTGTAACTGTTTGGTTAGTTGAGCTGGAGGCAGGTGGAGCCACTTCAGATGCCATGGCAATTATTGTTGTGGTCAAAGCTGAGCTTGTAGAGCTTGTGGCAATTTCATCAGTTGGGTTGTTAGTACCAGGAGGTTGTATGAGCACTTCAAGCACATTGCTGTTTGTTGTTGGGTGTGAAAGAATGGCTGCCACACTTCCAAGGGCTGTAGCTGTCTCATCAGCTGAGCTTGAAGAAGCTGTTCGGTTCATGTGTCTGTGTTCACCCCTAGGTGCAATTTGTACACCTGGATTGGTTGCCAAGGATGTTGTTAAAATACAAGAGTTATGCATAAAACGTTGGTCCTATGAATGACATCTGAAAGCGGAATTGGTTGTTTTGCCAAGCATACCCCAAATTCCAATGCCTTATAGCTGATTCATATTGCCCACCTTTCATATTCCAACAACTTTTAAAGATATAACAGTCACATAGAGAAGTTCTTTTAACTTCTAGTTAACACTTGAATCAAAGTTTCCAATGTGGGTTTCTCTGTTTAGCCTCAGAAAACTTCAGGAAACTGCCCAGATTATTTTCAATAGGAACACACTCAAAAGCATTCCATCAAATAAGCATTTCCAGAACACCTTGTTGTTATGAGGGCATTACTCAGCGTAAGTAACCCTGGCAGAAAAATGTTATTTTCACACTTTTCCCATATCCCATGGGTTTCACACAAAAGAAGCGAACAAAACAGGTGGGGCATATTGAAAAGCAAAGACCCCGCTCCTTCTAAAATGACCTACCTTTTGCAGATGCAAAATTCTGTTGAATAAGCCACCCTGCAAATACACTCGAATTTTTTTGCTAGTCCTTTATGTACTAGAGAGCAGGCTGCCTGGGGTATATTCCAGTTCCCCGAAAGTCACTGGGCGAGCCCAAGAGCCTGCTGGGAACCAGTAGCCAGCCCTGTCTGTGGCGTTAAAGGCAGGTGGGATGATGGCAGCAGAATTGGCCGCCTGCACAATTGGCAAGGCAGGCCAATTCTGGCATATTAATGAGCGTGGAAAAGGGGCGTAATAAGCCCCACTTAACTCTAACGCTCCCCATCAAGCGTTGGGGCGGGTACAGGTAAACTTTCACCATGGTTTGCAAAAGTAGGACTCCTTGTGATGAAAAGTCCATGCCATATATTTTGTTGTTTAGGGCTCACTGAATTCTGGTTAGTTTATCTGCATCACATTAGGGGTATCCACAAAGCAAGCTTGTGTTCACCCTGTCTTTGGGCCTCCTTTCAGTCACTATCCCCTCTTTCAGTGGTATCCACAAAGTAATTCTTAAATCTCAGGATGAAATGCGCAAGGTTCGAGACTAATTATAGTTGTTGTACAGTTAGGAGCAGTGAAAATACATGTAGGCGCTCAGGAAAAGGTAAAGACGGGATGAAACTCAGTTTACTACCAAAATTGATGGTTTTCTCAGTTTCACCCCCAGTGGAATGATAACGTACTTTTTTGCAAGTTTTCTAAAAATCTCTCGCTGTGTATGACCAAACTCACGGTTCTGGTGCTGTGTTTTTCTTACTTTACCCTTAACTCTATTACCTTGAAAGAAATGCAGCATGGTTGTTAAATTGACAAGATTTGCATTCTCGCTCAGAATTTGCAAGTTGATAAATTTGAACTCTCACAAATGGGGTTAAGTTCACAGTGCGCTGTTAAATGAGCTTACCATCTGGACTGCCTGCTCTTGCTGTTGACCTCTGCCCCATGGCATATGCGAGATAGAGCGACCTGAAATAAGCAAATCCCATGAAAAAGCCCAGAAAGAACCCAGCCGTAAATGCTGAAATTATGGTAGAGTAGCTAGACGTCGTTCCAAAGCTAGATGCAGCCGCGGCTGATGATGTGCTGCTGATCCCCATTGATCTGAATCTCCCTTCACAACTATTCAATTGCCCAGCAGGACTAAATTCACAAAGCTGCGGACATGACACGGCCACCAAATTAAATTAGCAGATCTGATCTTTCGAGTCCAGGACAGCTTCTCAGCTCGAACTCTGACTCTGTTGTAACATAAAGCTGTAACAGCCGCAAATTTGCCTCAGTCCAAAACGAGAAGAAGTGCCTAGTCTAATCAGCAGTCTGGACGGTTAATAAGTGGGAAACCGACGTTCGGTTGAAAAAGAAAAAGCAAAAGCAATAGTGTCGGAGTCTGAGACAAACTTGCTAGTGCATTGAGAATCAGATGTTAGCAACGAAGGCAAGCACCCCCACTCTGGTCTTCACACCTGCTAAGTATACGAATTATTTTCACTTAGTACCGAGCCGCTGAAAGAAAGAAGGAGGATCGCAGAAAATTGCTGCCACTACCTCAAGTGAAGAAAGCTCCGATGAGCAGTAATGAAAACAAATGAGCCTTTGAAAGGAAAAGCCTTTGAAGGAACCCGATGATTGAAGATGATGAAGCTTTGAAACACCAACAAAATGCCGCTCCAGGTGAAAAATAGACACTTCCGAATTCTTTAAAACAAGGAAGGAGAGAACAAGGAGGAATTGAGACAAGATGCTTGAGATTTGGAACAAGGAATTCTTCTTTAAAATCATTTGAGAGAATGGCCGGGAGTCCGATTTGCCCGGCGTACTTTGCTCCCTCGACGACGACAGCTTTACGGACATCGCTGAACGATCGTCCCAGGTCCTAATCCGTGTCCCAAGCCGTCCTTTTTGTTGGCGAAAAATCGCCCGCCACAAGGCGTCAAGGATCCTAATTTCTGGCGAAAACCCCCTTCTTTTTTGCAGAAAAGAGTCGCCAAATTTTTCCCAGTATTAATTCTATTGGTGAGAGTGTCGCCACAGGGCTGTCTGTAAAGCTACACATTTAATGGTCCTGTACAAAACTGTCGCTAGTTAAGTCGAAATCCGCCTGCCTTGGGAGGCTCGCCCCTGCTGCTGCTACGCTACAAAATTGGGAAAAAAAAACCATTGGGACTCCCAAGACTGTGGTCACGGAAAGTCCTAATTCGTGTCCCAAGACTGATGTATCAGCCGGGATACAATAGCACCCGGTGTTTTTCGGGATCCTAATCGTCTCTCCCTAACTTCCAAACAACATTGAAATCGATTCCTGGATTCCTCATTGAGCCTTCTGCAGTTCGGGTGTGGTCGTTTTTTTTTTCTTCTCTTGTTCCCTTGCTGGGCGTTATTCCTTTATTTATTTATTCATTTATTCCTGAGAGTTTCAGTCGTCAGATGAAAAGGCTAGATTGCTTTATTTAGTTCTGGTACGTAGCCAGAACTTTTGAAGGACGATTAAAAATTCGTATTTCTTATTTCAAATTTGACTAAATCTCCTCAGTGATGATCATCACTTTCTCTGCATCTTCCAAGTTCCTATGGATGCGCACATACAGTTCCTTACCTTCTGCTGCACCATCTTTAGCAAACATCGCTTTTGCAACACCGTTTTTGTCGTGCTCTGATTTTGTAACAGCGTTTCATTGGGCTTCGATGTTGCAGCAATATTAAGTTGTGTTGTTGTAGCACTTGGTTCCTAATCACTTAGCAGCTCCTTTGCTCCAAAACCAAACTACAACAAATGATCCTTTCTCTAAAATCAAATTATAGCAATGAGTACACCCACCCTTAAGTTCTGGCTCCTCTCCTGGCTACGCTCAAGTTCAAACAACAACAAAGCTCCTCTCCTCCTACAAACTACAGTGGTAAGGTTTAAGTGGTGACAAGTTTTAAGGTTTTTGGTGGCGTGGAGGCAGCTAGATGCAAAGTCAAGTAGATAGTTGGGGTTTGAAATGCTTGGGCAGTCAAATAGGTTTTTTTATGGGTAGCCTTGAAGTAAGTGAAGGGAAAAAAAAAGTGACCCAACCTCAATGCCTACAGAAGATCCAATAATTGGGATGAACTCAAAGGGAACTGGTGCAGTCGTGGGGGCTGGGTCACTGCAGAAGATTCAATAATTGGGATGAACTCAAAGGGAACTGGTGCTGTCATGGGGGCTAGGTCACTGCAGAAGATCCAATAATTGAGATGAACTCAAACGGAACTGGTGCAGTCATGGGGGCTGGGTCGCTCCGGCCAGGTTAAAGGACCAACCCTAAACCACTGGTTCATTGTCGGTTCTTCCGTGAAATCCACCAGTTGTTTCAAAATCTTCAAAAACCCAGAACTAGAGGTGTTTCTAATTTTGAAGATATTCAAAAGGCTGGAACCCAAGGTTCTGTGATTCTGAAATTTTTCAAAAACTCAGAACCAGAAGTTTCTTGTTAACGAAAATCTGAAAGTGCTGAACCAGAGTTTATTAACAAAATCAGAGACCTGAACAACACTGGTATTTTCCTTGAACTAGTCCTCATAATTTATGTTTGGAAGTTCATGAGTGCAAGGGTGATTTCTTTCTTAAACCAAATGGAGAAAGGAAAATTGGAATCTTTGATTCAAGTACAAGCAAAAATGCCTTCTCTGTGTAGTTGTTCTATATTGTAAATTTGTCTGAATACAGAAAGGTACACATTATGGATCAGCCAAGGTAGGTATTGCTCTGTGCTTGGCGAAAAAACCAATTGCTGTTTTTTAATCCATATCATAGTAGGAAATATTCATGCCTAACTCTTGTGTTTCAACAACATTGCTTCCAAGCAAAGTAACTGCACCCACAGCTGAGCAAAGTCACATGACTGGAACAACTTCTTCAAGCTCTGGTGATGAGACAGCTACAGCCTCTGCAAATGTGGCCATTCATTCTTCATAGTAGTGATGTGCTTGAAGTGCTTGTACAATCTCGTCATCCAAATTCAACTGATGAGATGGCCACAAGCTCTACAAGCTCTGTTTTGAATGCAATCTGAAGTGTCTCTATCTGCCCCCAGCTCAAGCAATCAAACCGTTGCAAACTTTGCAATGGGTGATGTTCTGGAAACAACACATAGCTCCATGGGAAATGCAATTTTTCAGCATTGTTGCAAATGCAATCTTCTCCAGATTTTCCTCTTGAGTCCAATCCAAGGGAATGAAAAATAGCTAAAGGGTGTACCATATGAAGTTCTTGGAACATGATGAATTGGGTATCAGCATTTGGGGGGACCTTGTTTGGCCCAAAAAACTCCAAGAATAGCAGAAGAGATGTTGGGAATGTGTTGCACATATCAATGTTCAACCTATTTAGTATTCATGTGCGGGGTTATTTGATGGCTTTAGAATTCAATTGCTGCTACACCACAGTATGACTGTCTTGTTCAAATTGACATGTTGAAGACTCTCAAAGGATGTGGAAGCACCTTGTAGTCAAAAGCTTCAAGTGTATTTTAGTTTTTTGGCAAGTTTGAACTATCTCATGCTACTTTCAATGATTTATCTGTAAATTAACAGAATAGACTTTGTACTTATAACTTGTAAAATACTGAACACCATATGCAAATGATGCTGGGAAGCATGCATATTCAGAAATTTAGTATTTACTTTTATAAAATATCACTATAAGATTTGTATTTAGCTTTATATATTTAGTTTTTTTTTTGTTTGTTCATTTTATATCATCGACATGTTCTCAAAACAAATTACGGATTAATGATCTCAAAGTTATTAAATAAAACTATCAGATGTAATCACAAACTATAACAATAGTCTGGCCAATATATCCAAGCAATGTAGTCATTTAGCTAATTGAAACTTTCATGGTTTAATCCAGATCATTTTTGCCACATACACAAAGTTTTCTCCAGGTTCCCATTACCACCATCTTTCTGAACAACCAACTATTGCCACCTTTAACCATCATGACCTACACAAATTTCTGAAATGGAGTTTAACATCACTGTGTTGATTCATGCCCCATGTTAAATCAGATGGGAGTATATGTGGTCCATTGCAAGTTTGACCATGTGTCAACATGTAATCAAAATGCATGTCATGTTAAAAAAGACTTTCAAATTACACTATTCATATTCACTCGTGAACATGTATTACACCATAAATGTCAATAGTGTTCATTTGAAGACATAAAAATTCACAATGGTGCATAAGTGTGGCTTTTAACTTGCAAGACTGGAACCGCACCTTACTTGATTGATAATATTAACATTTGCATCTGATGCTAGTATTCATCCAAGGCGAGGGCAACGTGTACACAAATTATGTCTGCATCCAGTATAAGGATAATGCAAGTCATGGATTTCCAATCGTTAATTTTGAAAGGTTGCAATTTTTTGCTGAAACACACATTTTACACTGAAGTGAACACATGTTCCCCAGTTTTTCTCAAAATAATGTGAGGAAAAATCAAAGTTTGCAACTATGTGAGAAATTCATAACCTCAAGCCTGTCTGAGTTTCCAATTTTCTTCATTTAATTTCATCACAGTCATTAAGGGGTGTGAATTGAAATTCACCCAATTTACTGACATATTTGTTTCTGTTCCAGTATCCATTCACCACCCAAGTGTGGCCTTGTGACCCCAGCTTGGGGATATTCAAAACTTAAACAATGGGATACTAGACATCAAGACTAGATTACTTGCACCAAGTCCATTAGAATTTCAATCCTGCTTTCAGATTCATTTCATGCAAGGGATACCTGGATCACCTGACATCTTTAGGATCATAGACATGCGGATGCTCCAAACTTTGAAAGTTGGGGATTTAAATCTGTTTAACATTAAGCATGCACATGGCCAATAACATCAATTTGAATGCATTTGGTGAACAAAAAAAAGATCAAATTACCAGACAGGACTATAACAGATTCAACTAGCACATTTATATTATGTTTGATAATGTATGATGCTCACATTTTTCATTTGACAGGCCTTGTTAAGTACTTCATTGATTCATTGTTGTAAAATTTCATCTGCAATTGCAATCAGCACCCTTTATGTGTGAGAGATCATCATTGATCAATCATTTCAGCAGTTGATCAACATTGGAAGTACCAAAGGCAATTGTTACAATCAATTGTGAGTTGAGAACATTTTTGCACTTTTTTTAGGGTGCCAGTAGATCTTATAGCTTACCCAAATGAATTCAATATTGATTTAGGTTTGTT
>Ga0209208_10003994_pt1 | contig 21027 bp, 14 predicted proteins | sample S1TSphfallax_3_FD_187694 | JGI IMG/M metagenome (GOLD analysis project Ga0209208, IMG submission 187694) | Host-associated microbial communities from peat moss isolated from Minnesota, USA - S1T2_Fd - Sphagnum fallax MG (SPAdes) (version 2) | ecosystem: Host-associated > Plants > Peat moss >...
CAAGTTGCAGGAGGTTACGATATACCACCACGTACAAAAATCATGGTGAATATTTGGGCAATGGGACGAGATCCTTCAATTTGGGAAAAACCTCTGGAGTTTTATCCTGAACGTTTCCTGCAGCAACAACAAGATTCTGAAGCTCTCAAATATGATCTTCAACCTAATCTTCTACAACAACAACATCCTACTGTAGACAAGACCGTGGATGCAACTAAGAACGTGGATGGGAAGGAAAACACCTTTGAGCATTTGCCATTTGGGACTGGAAAACGAGCATGTCCAGGACGCCCAATGGGAAACTTGGTGGTGGAGATTGTTTTAGCACGCTTGCTCCAAAGCTTCAATTGGGAGCTCCCAAATAAACAAGATCCCAAGACCCTTGACATAACTGAAAAATTTGGTGGGGTTATCCACAAAGCCCAACCATTGCAGGTCCGGGCATATCCCAAGTTGCCTCCTCACTTGTTGAAGTAATTTAAAGCTTACAACATTCATGAGCATTAACCCAATGTCACATGATTGTGGGTTAATTACCAGCTTAAGGTTTCAAATTTTCAAAAACTTAAAACATCACTAGACTTTGAACCATGAACCAATGTTCAATGGGAATTTGAGAAATGAAAGCATGGCCCTTGTTACAAGTAATGATAAAATAGTTTTTGACGTATTGAAAGTATAGAAATAGTTAATATGAAGATTTAAATGCTTCAATTTAGTATTATAAATTTGAAGAATCATATCTTCAAATGTATATGTTTTTTAAAATTGCATCTATTAGTCAATTTCAAATATACTAGTAACCTACTTTTATTATATTAAAGCTTTTCAAAAGTTGTATTCAACTTCCTATAAACTCAATGGAGGAGCTAATATATGGCTTCACATTTTTACCTATTAATTTTTTTTATATTAATTCTTGTGTCTATGTCAAAGGTTGTTTTGGTTTTAACTAGATTTTGGGTGGATATTTTATTTTATTGAAAATTGCAAGTTCTTGGTTTTTAAATCTTTCAAAATCGAGAACAATATACAAGTGTTGGAGTGGGGAATTTGATTTTGATATTCATTATCAATTTTGGGTCTTCTAATAAATCAATTTTTAAAAAACCCACAAATTCTAGTTTTCTTGGGGGGGGAAATGAAAATAAAAAATTGTCGGTCTAAGTTTTGAAAAAAGAGAACGAACATTTTCATGAAAGAATGAGTTGTTTTTAAATATTTCAGAATTTAAAAACCATTCATTTTGGGTTTTGAGTAAAATATCTCAAAGAATCACATGTTCCATTTATTACCAAAAACTCAGAAAACCAAAAAAAATCCTAAAAGAACTAGTGGTTTTGTTGGTAGATATTTGATTTTCAAATTTTTTTTTGAAAATCATGAGCAATTTTTTCATCACTTAAAAATTTATAATACAATGAAAAAAAAAATTCATTGTATTATAAATTGTCAATTAAAAATTGGTGCAATTTTGCCCTATACATCATAATATTAGCCCATTATTTGATTTGTTTGAAACCAATAGTTACAAACCTTACAAATTGGCTCTAATAACAAATGGGGGTTTGGTGCAATTTTTAATTACCACCTAGCACTAGAATAAATTGGAGAGTTAGGTGGGTACTTGATTTTGTTAATAATTATGGATTTTTAAGTTTTTTAAATTTTCAAAATCATTTAGAACTATTGGTTCCAGGTTCTTGGGGAAAAAATAATCAAAGAACCATTGGGCCTAATTATTTAAAAAACTTCAAAGAATTAGTGGGTTTGTGAGTAGGTATTTGACATTCTCAAGTTTGTCAATAACCTGGTTTATGTATCAAGATTCAGAACCAATTATTTAATTTTTTTGAGAATTTAAGTTATGAACTTCAAGAACCACTTGGATAACCAGAGAAAGTTTGGTGCAATTTGTAATACTTGCCCAACATTGGAGTACACCAACACTCATGACCCATCAATGTTAAATTATGCACAATATAGCATGGATGATATGTGAACAAGAAGCATTGTATTGTTGTCTGATTGCTAACCATGGTTAAATATTGTATCAACCACTACACATATCTATCTACCTAGTTGTCATCAAGTGCCTTACCTACTTACCTACCTAGATGGTAACCTCTTATATTCCCTACCTACATATTTACTTAGAGATAGTAATCACTTTTCTCCCCCTACCTACTTAATTACCCTTGGTGCCCACCCACTTACATGGGTAGCTAACTAGGTAGTGTGAGATGTAAGTAGGAGGGTTACAACATAGAAAAACCTTTGTAACTTAGTTGTAAGAGGTGGAAAGTGTTTCCAATGGATGGTGAACTCATTAGAATTTCTCCACATACCCTCAGAGTCCACGAAAAGTTTTGCTTAATTACTATATATATATATATATATATGCAAGTATGGTGAATAAGTTTTTAAGAAGCCAAATTATGCAAACTAAAGTTATTTTTCATGTTACTATTTCCTAGTTTCAACATCAATATTTACTTACATAAAAATGGGTTACATAGGATTTGTTAATTGATTAATTTTATTTGACTTTTTTTGTGATCAGTTTCCTTATTCCTTTTCATCTCATTCCATTATGAATCTAGCATAATTTGCTAGGTGTATGCAAAACTTGAATGTTTGAAACCACATTGTAAGAAACAATTGATTGAAGCAAAAAGTGGGCTCAATGTACTTTTATGCATCATTTCAAAAGAAACTTTGACCCATTTATCAATATGGTGATTATCAACTATAGATATGACACAAATATGCAAAATGTTGTCAATCAATTCAAGATTAGATGTCCACATTTGAATATGCAAGCCATGGCTTTGAAAACAAAGCTTGTAAGAAACACCCATTGTTAAAATTATAGTTATAGGATTTAGATTTTTAATGTCAATATTAAAATACTGCAAATTGAAGCCACAATTAAAAACTTTCATGGTTTAAATTTCAAAAATGAATTAAGGCCATGGTAAGTTAAATCTTGTTTATCTTTTCCAAAGAAATGCATTAAATGTAAAGAATGGGTCTTATATTGTTGTTAGCATTCAATTTTTATCCCCAAGGAAATCATAACATTCACATTGATGGACAAGATCATTCATCTTCTCAATTGAATTCATGGGCCATCAAAGGTTGTGTCCCTACCCTTGAATATTAAGGGATTTATTGGAAATTCATATTCCTCTATATTACACATTCAACAACCCAAATTTTGATAAATTATTTATGATCTAGATTCACCATCTTTGGCAATGATTTGTGTTAATGCTCATTTGCATAATTGTTAGCCTTCAAACCATCCCATTAAACAAACAATACACATATAAATGTAGAGTATGTAATTTTTTGTTTATTTTTAGGTTATATTAAATTGAATGTGTTTGTCTATAAATTCCATACCACCACAAATGTGTGGGGGTGATATTTGTTAGATGTTTGCATTATTTATGCATCCAACGAAACCACCAAGTCTCAAACTTGGTTATTTCAAAATTCATCCCTCCATTTTGTCAATACTACAATTCTTGAAACATTTGACAATATCAAGAAATACATCACCCACATTATACTTGTTAGTGTTTACCTAATTGTTGAATTGTCTTGTATAGAGTGGGCCTTGGAATTCTACTAATCCCCTTTCATTATATAAGATGATGTGGTCAATTACAAAACTCATAGTTCCTGTTTGAAAGACTTGGAAATTTTCTTTTTGGAATTAATGGTTGTGATGATCGTCTTTCCCCCAATACCAAATTCCTAAAGAAAACCTTAGAAAATATTTTAATGATAAAATTGACAACAAATCAACCAAGAGTTTTCTTGAAAAAATACATGCACAAGCTTTGCAACACTCTAGAACATCAATGTTACATCTTATATTAATTTCTTAAAAGGGTAGATGCAATTTATAGTGGCTCATTTTTTGCATCCTTATGGACTTTTTGCACAATGTAATTTATTCAAATGCTACAAACACATTATAAAATCGTCAATTTAACAAAAAAAATTATGGATTAAAATTTTCAACTTGAATAAAAATATTCCTTGAGAAGTGAAATTCAATAAACATACACCAATCATATAGTATTGAACTTTTAAAATGGACATATGGACTATAATCTATGTTTTGTATTAACATTCAAATGCATTTTTTGTTATGATTTCATATCAATATTTTTTATAAGCACTCAATCTATGACACATGATGAAAAAACAAATATAGATTGAAAAAAATTATAACAAATAAATTAACTAACAAATAAATATGAACTTTTGAATGACTAGATTTGGACCTTATTTTCAAAAGTCCCAATCTTAGTCATTGTTTGTTGGATTGATATTTTTTCCCGTTAACATCTATGATAATTTTTTTTTAAATGGGCAGCCTTTCATATGGATTTTATTAATTGATTAATCACCACATAGGGCCCACTCAACATTGGTTTTTAATAGTTTTTTTCCATTTTGGTGTTATTTTTTCCATTTATATGGACTTTTGGGACTAAGACTCTTGACATTTTTGAACCACTGTAACTTGCATCTACCCAAAATATTCCATTTACTAACCCAAAATGATATTTTAAAGGATTGTATAGTTTGTATTAAAAAAATTGATTATAATGTTTGTGCACATACAACTTAATGTTCTAATTTTGAGAACATTTTGAAACACTACAAAAGAATGTGTGGTTTTTCTCACATAAAAAGCCATAGTTCATGGCAAAAGTGTGAAGTGAACTTTGTGGTTTCATCCATTATAATGTACAAAAACTGGTGTTTATTATGGCATATATTACATTTAAATGGAAATTTGACAATAGGTAATGGAACCTATATTACAATGTCAAATTTCTATTTAATGTAATACATGCCATAATAAACACCAATTTTTGTATATTATAATGGATGAAGCTAGAAAGTTTACCTCACACTTGTGTCATGAACTACGACTTTTTGTTTGAAAAAAAACCACATTGTCTTGTAATGGAAGATTTTACAAATTTGACAAATGCAAGGTCATTGCAATTTGTGTAACCTTTTCAAACTTGTGGTCAAAAACAACTTCAAAAATGCTGGAAAGTGGAACCTTAGATATGCATGAATAATACAAGAATATATGCTTTCATAGTTTTTAGAAATGTGGAAATCTTTTCCAAAAAAATTCACACATGCATAAATTTGAATATATGATTACATCATTGGTATAATGATCAACCAACAATGATGTGGAAAATCACATATCATACATTAGATTATGCATCAACTAATACATTAGTGATGCATGTCAAATCTCTTATGACATATATATAGGATTGAATCTTGTAGATGAATGCAATGTTATTTTTATATTGTTTAATGCTTCAACAAGAAAGGCTATGGAAGATATTCAAGTCAATCCAATGTTGTCTATTCATATCCTTGATACCGATTTTTATTTTTGTAAATTTAATACCTATGGCATTAAATTTGGTGGATTTGCTAATAGGGAATTATAGATTATCTGGATAATGTACTTTTGCCAAACATTCTATATTACAATTCTTATTTCAAGCCATAGTTGATGTCATTTGTTGGCATAATGACATTTATTTGTTTAAAAAGGTTTTTAGAGATTCTTATCAATTTTTCATTTTTTTTGTTTAATTTGAAATGTTTGTTTAATATAAGTTATTTGATTTAATATTTCTCAAGAGATATTTTCTAACACTAAGTAATATACAAGATTATTGTTGCATAGAATTGTGCATTCATGTGTGTAATTATGATTGTGAAAGGTATTGCTTGTTAGCAAATGGCATTTAAGGTGTAAAAACATGTGTAAGGTGAAAGCACACTACGAATGAACCATTTTTCACCCAAAAAAGTGATGTAGAACGAATATGATAGGTATACAGTAAATTGAAATTTTGATGGCATCTTTTGGAAACCCTAAACACATGCATGACAATATTTTGGAACTCAAAAGTCATTTGGAATCAAAGTTAAGTTTGATCCAATGGTTAGATGAAGAGGATTGAATAAAATCAATGTGCATAATGTATATGATGTACATTTTTTCAATAGCCATGGGGCCTCCTGTTTGTGATTCATAACATGCTACCAAACCAAAGAAAAATGAAAAAATATATAATGCCCACCTATAAAATCTTTTCCTTTTAATCAAGGGAATGGGTTTTTCCCAAAAATAAAAGTCTATTATGCATTTATTGCTCAAGAAGTGCAAAAAAAACACATTTTTTTAATGGATTTTCAACCAAATTTTTTTAATTTCTAAATGGTTCTAAATTTAGTTAATGTATATCAATATCATTCATCACCAAAAAATCATTACAAAACTCCAATCATAACCTTAGTTTTCAAATATATTTATAAATTTTCATATTTTGTGACATATTTATTTTGACATAAATATATTTCATATGTTTAAATTTGTAAATGTTTGTTGGATTTTCTTTTTAAATAAATTAGTTTAAATCTAAAGCTAATGCAATATACTTGAAATGAGCAAAAATAATCCAAGATGTGATGTCCACATATACTGAAGAAAAAAGAAATGCAAAAATTTTGTTTTTGTAACTAGAATTTTTGGGGGACATAATGTGCTTTCACCCTTTTAATTACTTTAAATTGTCACATACATTTTTTTCAAAAAAACATTTATGGATTTGGCACCTTGAAAAACCTATTAATAATGAAATAAACTAAAATGTTTACTAATTATATGTACATGATAGAACACTATAAATTAGTAATATACATGTCTAAGCATATTATTGCACATGAAATTTTGGATGTTTAAACTATATTGATGTGAAGAGTATAATTGATGGAATGACATTAGTTTGTGAACAGAGAAATTGGCAATCATTTTTGGGAAAGAAAAAGGGACCTCCTACAACAAAGCAGCATAGCTTGTTAATCAAATGATAGTAGGTAAACTTGAAGAAGTTCATTGTGCAATCACAAATCTACAAGCTTTATCACAAGAAAAACAATGAAACATTGCTTTCATAGACAGTTGCCATTGAACAATAGATCATTGAAATTAATTGATGAGATCTGATTTCGAGAATATATCATTTGTTGAAATGGAGTCCTCAAAATGAATCAATTATTTGACAAACATGTGTTGAAGTGACCCAAGGTACTATGGTAGTGACAACCTTTGATATCATGTTCTGAGTAGTGAAAGAATAACCCAGTATTCTTGGTGAACAAGCACACTCAATTCAATTTGTCCAGAACATGGACAATGCTATCACCTTCACCAAATCAAGAAGTGTCACTGGGTAGCTAATACTGCACATAAGATCTTTCTAGTGTCAAACCTTTCATGTTCTTTGAGTAGGGGAAGAACAACCCCGTCAAAAGGTGAGCCGGTGAGCACAATTTGCATGCAATGTGACAATTCCAAAATAGATCATCAGTGCAACTTTGGGCCAAGGATATGAGTAAAGTGTGGTGCCAATGGCAACAACTTGAGGAGCACATTGGCAAGTACATAGGAAACACTCGGAAATACCAAGATCTAAAACATTCCCTAAACTCTCTCTCCCTCTCCCTTCTCTCTCATTTACTATGTAGTACTTTCATTCTTAACTATGTTGGTCACCATGGTACTGAATGACATGGGCATGAATTGTTGAGGTTGTGTAAAAGGGGAAAACATCCTGAGCGTAGTCCAAATGTTTGGGATTGAATTCAGTAAAATAGCTTCCATATATGAGTTCCCTTATGGGATGCAGTGCTAAATGGAATTATGCTATTGGTTCACAGGTCTCACAGTTCCAGTTTGGGGTTTGATCTTTGACCAAACTCGGATTTTCTCGGATTTTCTTCGAAGATTTGTTCCAGTTCCTCTTTAGGGTTTAGAGTGTGCCATGGCATATCAATATGAGTGTCAACTCAACAATTCTCAACTTGACAATCCGCAATGCACATTGTTAGTTGCTGCAATGTAGACAATGATATTGAAGAGATGCTGCATTCCATTAAAGCTGGTTATCAGAGCTGCTTACTAAAATCAGCAGTTCACTGAAACAACAGATGTATAGAACAAATCCAAACTAAGGATGAAGGCTAGACAAGAGGAATTGGAATTCTTTTATAACTCCTATTTACAACCAGAAATCATGCATGATGAGCAAGAATCTGAAAAGAATATTGCCCAGCAGCTTGATCACCTGTTTATTGTGTTAACTTGACTGAATATGTTCTGGGGCTGAAGTTACAGATTTGAGTATTGATTGTTTCTGCTCTCAGACTTTGCTGCACCATTACCAAATTAAACCTCAGCCAGCATTATTAGCAACCTTTGCTGGTAAGAATTGCATGCAAAGTGGTGGATTGACTTTTGCTAAAGCCAAAATGGCAGATGGGATAGTCCACACACCATCTCCACAGATTAAACCAGCAGCAATGGCAGGTGTAAATATGTCAGATTTCTTCCTGTTCCTTCTCTCCCAATAAAACTTGATGACAGTTCCCAAAAACATGTCGATCGCAAAATACCCACCAATGTAGAATGGAATTGCCATTGCCATTGGAATGGGAATATACTGTGAGACTTTCTTTGGCAACAAGTTGCGCACAGCATTGATAGCCACACCAGCAGCAAAAAATCCATAGCACAGCTGCAAGCAATGTGTGGGCAGCACCTTAAATCCTTCGACACCAACCACTGCCATTGATCTATATACAAGTGCATATGGGGCTGGGTATTCACCATTTGGATCCCCAAGGTCAAAAGCCTTGTAAAACATCCAGAAGGTGGCAGGGGCCAAAAAGCATCCCATCAAAGTACCCACTAACTGGCTCACAAACATTGAGCGTGGTGATGACAACGTGAGGTAGCCCGTCTTGAAGTCCTGCATTAGATCTGAAGCCGTTGATACAATTGACATCATAACACCACAAACTGCAAGTCCCACAAGAACACCTCCGTTGGCACCCGCCCATGCAGCAAAAATGAAGAGACCCAATTTCCCATATGTGGATGCCAAGCTCCAGTCTGTTAGTCCACAACCATAGGCATTGCAGAAGGCAAGAATGGGTGCAATTATGTAGCAAACCAACACAAAGTACCATTTCACTGGTGTGAAAATTTGGGGCATAACCCCGATGGAAATGGCTGCCAGGCAGACATAACCTGCTCCTGCTGCCCACAATGGGATCCCTTCTTTTAGAAACACGAGATCGCGTCTCTTCTTATCCTTCTCCAGCATATCCAATTCTCCTGCAAAACCCAAACAATTATCCATGAATGCTCATCAGTTTGCCAATTTCAAATGTTTGCAGATCCTGGCTTCTCATCATCAATTTCTCAGGTTTTCCCACCATAATCACCTGAAACAGCTCAAGAGTGGCAAACAGAAGGACTTCGGATCTTAAAAGAATCCATCAATTTTTACAAACTTAATTTCTACTGCAGAGTACAACAATAAAAAGGATATTGAACTGCACTGTGTTGAGTTCACAGATCCAATACCCTCTGCAACAACTGGCAGCTGTTGGCGGTTTTTGTGGTGAATGAACATTGAATGTGCAGATATGATTGTGATCTTGACAATGTTGTAGAAGCCATCACCCAAGATTAGAGCAATTGCAATGAAGACCTGCCAATTTTCTTTTCTGGATTAGTTCCACCCAAACAGTCTTCAGTTTGGCACCCAGATCTGTTATTTATCCATTCATTTTCATAGAGTATGAGTTCAATGATCATAACTGCAGCATAATAAAAGAAAATGACAGTGTTTTGCATACCTTATAGCCATAGAGTCCTTTGAAGTTGGTTGTTGAAAGCCCAGCTGGATACCAGTCACCTTGATGCTTTTGAATGAGTGGCCACATGAGGCCCCAAGAAAGGATGGCACCCAAGAGCAGAGAAACATTCACAATGTGTGGACAAATCATGCCTGCCCCCACGTATGTCAAACTGAAGTCGAAATACAAGCTGTTTTTGTACATTGCACAAAAAAGTACAAAGAAAACAAAATAAGAAGAAGAAGAAGAATAGAGAGAGCTGCAGGAGGAAGGATCAAAAGGGGGGGGTGAGGCAAATGGTGTTTTCAAAAGCTGAAAGGAATTATATACACACATGGGTATTGACAGCATGCACTTTTCTTTGATTCTTTTTTCTTGCACTGTGCAGCAACAAAGAAGAGCACATGCTGGCAACATAAATTTACCGATTATTAAATGCCGTGAGACCTAAAGTAGGGAAGTTGTCAAATCCACATTTATCACCAATCCCACTGAAAAACCACTTGAAAAAGCTAAAAGCAAAGCTGAGTGTAAAATTCTTCCCCAGAACTTTCACTTGCTTCCTGCACACACAGACAACCCACCCACTTGTCATCACCTTTCTGAATGGGGGCCATCATCTCACCCTGGTTCATAAACGAGCATCTAAGAGTCTGTAAGCAGAAGGAGGGAGCTTTTGTGCCTTTGTTTTGAGTGGAAGTGGTACAAGAGCACCACTGATATGATATTCTAGAAAAAGTAGACTTGAATGCAGCATTCTTCATTCACAGCACAGCTGGGGAATGGGCGCACACCATGAAAAAAGTTGTGCAGAAGATACCTGGTTGTCAGCACAAAAAAACACTTACTTGGCAACCTCAGCACCTTCTGGTGAATGGAAGCTGTTGATGAGAATGGCTGTTGCCGTGCCACTGGGATAAGTCAGATTATAGTCTATAATCATGATCTGCAAACATCCCCATAATCACAAACACCATGTGAAAAATTAAAAAAAGCAATCTAAGGAAAAGTCTTGTACACTAGTTCACTGCATCAGCAAAGAATATCAATGTTGCAAGAAGAACTTTGTATGTTGCAATAAGAACTTTGTATGCTGCTGTGTAAGTAAATGTGTGAGATGTCCATCAATGCTTTTTAGCTGTCAATGTGTTCCTTGTCAACAACACAAGCAACAACAACATAATTTCTGTAAATGCAAGGAGGAGGAGGTACCTTTCGTAGTGCAACAATTGAGAAGATGCCAAGGAAGCTGACTGTGATGAGAAAGCCAATCATCCAACCCAATGCTGGATTCTTCACCAGCTGGTTTCCTGGGAGTTCAATGACAGGTGCTCCAGATGTTGCAGAGGTACTGACAATCTGGTCATGCGTCTTCTGGTCCATACCCAACAAATACGATCCAAATCCTCCTGTAAACAACAACAACAACACAATGCAAATACCTCAAAACAAAAACCCTATTTCAAGAGTCAGGCATCACAGTGATGATCACAATCTCACAAAATCTGAAGAACAAAAAAAACCCCAACATTCAGGAAGGAGGAGAAAAAAACCAAAGGTGCCAAATGGGAGGAGGGAGTAGTAGTGGAAGAATGCTCAGTCCTCACCACTGAAGGCAATGCCATAGCAGGAAACAACACAAGTTTGGATGACAGTGTTCTCCTGGCGTGTGAAGGGAGTACTCCAGATGCCACATTTGGAAAGAACTTTGGTCCACGTCTTGATGAAGAAGAATCCCAACAAACCCGCTGAGATGTTCAAGGAAGGAATGACACCCACTGTGAGATTCAGCTTGTGGGTGATGATGCAGAACAAGGTGCCCAACACAAGACTCACCAGCAAGCCCCTCAAGGTGATTTGGTTGTGCCATGCCGGAATTTCCACCCCTACATATGCATCCTCCAGTGTAGTTCCTCCAAGTGCTGCATCACCATCCTGCTGCAGCTGGTATTTCTCTTCTGATGCTGGCCATGATGGGTCTGGTTCTTTGCTGTTCTTGTTGCCCATCATCCTTGAGTTCCCTGAGCTCAACTCAATGGAGGAGATAGTAGCAGCAGCAGAAGGAGGAGGTCTATGGTGTAGTCCCATATCTGATGCCTCATCTTGCACTCCGTGTGCACCCATGGATGCCTCAAGACCTTCAAGCTTGCTCTGGAATGAATTCCCAAATACTCCACTCCAACGCCCCCTCGATGATTCCCCAGGCTCCCCTCCTCTTCTTGTTCTTGTTCTTCTTCCCCACTCCTCCTCCTCCTCCTCCTCCTCCTCCTCCTCCTCTCAAGATTCTCCTCCTTCAACTAAATTTGTTGCAAAGACTGCAGAAAGGAATAGATTGCAAGTCTGAATCCTTTGCAACAACACTACTTTGTTTGTGTGCATATTTTCACCAACTTCCTGCATGACCATCTTTCTTTTGCTCCCCAATAAAACCTACCCACAACTCCATATGTGTGTGTCTCTCTCTCTCTCTTCTGTTTGCAGGTACACACAAACTCCCTCACCTACAGATCTACAAGCCAAACCCAAAATCCTTCCCCACAAAAACACCAAACCTTCAAACAGAATACACACAAACACAACAAAAAAAAACTAAAAAAACTGAAAGCAACAAAATGGGTCAGCCACCAATAACAAGCAGACTTCACAATCCTCACCAATGTCACACAAACGAAAGATGAAAATCCGAGGAGGAAAAAACTAGTTAAACAAACAAAACTGATAAGCAACTTTACAACAACAACATAACATCAGTTTTACACATGGTTCAGCAGCACCACTGCACTTAAAAGAGCACAAGAAGAACAACAACAACACCACATGAACATAAACAAGTAGGGTTTGAGCACTCCAGCATAGAAAAGAAAGCTATGCAGTGGGTACAAATCTGTGTGCAGGTGGCGACAGAAGTTGGTAGAACAGTAGACAGAAGAGAGAGTTGCAAAGTGCATGGAACTGTGTCAAAAAGGTCGTGGAATGAATTTTTGTTTCTCCCCTCTCTATTTGCTGGATTTATACTATTGCATCACACTCTTTTTGCATCTTTTTTTACTTGTCCCCTTTCAGTGTTCACACTTCACACCCCCCTTCTTCACTTTACTTTGCATACATAATAAATGCCTCCTCTCTGGCCTCTTTGGGTTGGCTTGAAGCTGGTTGGCTTGGTTTAGCCTGCTTTGCCTTTTCACACTTGAAGTTTGTTTCTATGGTGTTTTTTTTTCCTTAGCCTTCTCATCACATTTGGAGTTCACTTTTTGGAAGGTTTGGTTTTTTTTTGTTTTCTTAATTTTTTAATTTTTAGGGGTTTTTTTTTTGTTTTGGAGCTATGCTTTTGCACCCTTGATCTCCCTTATGGTATAAAATTGGATGCAGGCTGTTTTCTTAGCCTTCTTCTTATTACTTGTACTTCATTTTACATGGTTCTTTTAAGGGGTTTTTGTTAGCTTCTCACACTTGTAGTTGAAAATTTTTCTGGGTTTTTTTTTGTTAGCCTTTTGAGTTGTAACCAATATTGTGTGTGTGTTTGGTTTTAGACATGCCTTGTGTGTTAGTGTAAATAAAAATTTGAAACCTGTATACACTCCATGTATGTGTAAGTAAGCCTCTCATCCACATATGTGTAAGTGTAAATGTAAATAATTTTTTTTCTACCCATCATATAAATTGGATTGCAAAATGATATAATCACTAAAGGTATATGATATATACATATCATAAGTTATTGGAGGACATATGGGATCAAGTTCCCAAGGGAAACATGGTTCATTGGAGCAAATGGGCCAAAGTTCCCAAGGTAAACATGATTTCATCACAATTTGGGTACAATCAATTTTTTTGGGAAATAGTTTTCTTGTTTGGTATTTGTTTTGCACTTGGATTGAGCTTGTTGCAGTGTTCAATTGGTTATTACTATTTAATGTTTGCCCCTATTTGGAGGGCACCATATATGTATCAATATCCTTTTCTAGAAAAGAGAAGAGATTTTAGATCTAATCCTTAAGATTGGGAGGGAGATTATGCTTAGCTATATAGGTGTAAGATAGCTCCTAGACATAAGGAATAGGTGTAAAAATCATCCCCTCCTACACTTGGCCACTTGGGCATTTATCCATGTTTAGGTTCATGATGACATTTTCATGTGTGCTTTATGATCATGAAAGGCTACAGGTGGGGGACATTACCAAGGCCGAACTTGGCTAAAGCCTTGGCCTAGGCCCCTTATTTTGGGAACTCCATTGCCCAAAGGATTAACATTTTGAATTTTTGAGTTCTCAAGTGCTAAAAATTAGGAAACCTAAGGGTTATAAGTCTCCGTCATTGTCACAATCTTCATTATCACAATTGTATACATTCTACTTGGCCAATAATATGACCTTGAACTTTGGTGGAGAATGGGATATTATGGGTAGAAGCTTTTGGGAAAAATGGTATGTAAACATCAAAATTTACCGAAAGGTTGTTTAAAAGCACACCTCACTAAACATCACTCCCAAATGAATAAAGTTCTCATCCATCCTTATAGCACAAATCTTCCATGCATCCTAATGCAATGCACTCACTACGTTCATAGCTTTGTAAAGTTAAGGACAATGAACATAACTAGTTCCACACTTGACTTCACTTATATGGTTTTTTGTTAACCATCTCACATTTGCACTTTGTTCATCTGGTTTTTTCAAAGCCTTCTCATACATGTATTTCAATTTAATATGGTTTCTTTGGTAACTTTCTAGCACTTGCACTTTACCTTTTTATAAAGCAGTTTTTGGCCTTTGCACTGTCATTTTCAGCCAAGTTGAGTTGGGGACTTCAGAACTTGCCATTTGCATGTCAATTTTGCTTTGCGACTTTTGAGGACATTATTATAATCAAACTTTATTGGAGTGTTGGGGGAATAATACCCCTAAAACAGTTTCTCTAAAAACATCAATAGGGTTAGTCAATTAGTCCATTAATTAGTCACACATCCATTGCAAATTACTACATCATGAATGTTTTTTGACAATAAGAACTTATTGAAGAGAAATGACAATGGTCCAACCCCTCCCACCCCCTATCATCTAACATTCATAATTATTATTCATCCTGAAACTTTAGATAAACCTTAACTTAATGAGTTATTTTAAGGATATAGTAATAAAGCATTTTTTGTACCTCTTAACAATTGCATTAGCATTTCTTGCCTTCATATTCTACATTGCTGAGTAATTGAATGAGTGGGTTGGAGAGTCTTTCTCTATGTTGTAACTTGTAAGTACAACATGATGTTGGCAACATATTTGGTTGTATACACTCGGTTCTATATAAGATTAGAACTCTAAGCATATGTTTATTGGCCCCTGCCCTCACAGGGACAGGGACTGTCTCATTGGATTCAACTTTTGCACCTTTTACCTTATTAAAATCAGTTTCACATTAAGTGAACTGGTTTATTTGATGAAAATGTTTAGACTGCTTAGATTGAAAGGGGTTTTTTTCCTATTCAGAGTGTGGACATGGTAGGTGGATGAACCCAGAAAATTTAGGGTCTTTTTTTTTAAAGGAGAGGGCTGGTGGCGGCTTTTAGGGTTTTGAAATTAGTTGTTGATGTCCAACGAACACTTTGAATTGCTCAGACATCGTTGGTGGTGATCAAAAAGATGAGATCGCAAAACTCCAAAAAAACATTATTGGGGCGATGGAAGGGTTGATGGAACACATGCAAAAGCATCAAAGGGAACTAACATATGCATTGGCAGCGGGCAACTATTGTCAAGATGTTCAAGCAAGGCAAATTTGTGATGGACAAGGAGAAGGGGGTGTGAAGGTGTGGGTTTTCAAGTTTGGAGATTTTTGTTGAAACTTATTTTGGGGATTTGTAGTTTTGTTGATGTGATATGCTTTAAATAATCTTCTTCTTCATTAGAAAAGTTATTATGCAATTTTGGAAGAGAAGAAAAAGAGGAGTAATGTAGATGTGTTTTAACTACAATAGTAGGAGGTATGGATATGAAGGTGGAAACAATATGTGGAAGATGAAAATGAGCATTTGTGTGATTTTCGACTACCAAAAATGTACCAGCATATCCATGTTAGGCAGTCCAAGAAGCATAAAAACAATAATCTTGAAGAATTGGAAAAGCAACAGCAAGTAACAATGGAGCCACAAAAACCTCCATAAAAAACCCAACACCCTTACAACTATTGTCTACTTATTTAGATTATAAAAAACTGAAAAAATGTCCAATATCATGTCCGTGGCTTACTGCAAATGGGAATTAGGAGGTGGTGTTTTTAGGGTTGGGTATAATAAAAAAATCACAAGATCATTAACTCAAATGCATCATCATTAATATGGTTCCATCGATGGTACAACAATTTTGAAACGCCAGCAACAATAATATTGACGCGCCCCCAAACTCCTCAAAAAACCCAAAGGTGGGTCCTAAAATAAAACATTGGAAAAAGAAGAAAATTGAAGCATGCTTCCTATTTCACAACACTTTGGGGGTAAAAGGGCGTGTTGGAGCTCCGAGATGGGACTACGACCAAATCACAAGCAAAAATTCAAAACGACATCAATTTCCACAACCAAGAAAAAAGGGCAATTAATGCAAGTCAAATGGAAATGGTGCGGTAAACTTAATAGGAACAACCTCAACACAAGCTTCACAAGGCCTGTAACCTTTAAGAGCAAACACCAATCCCCTCCTTATACTATACTTTATGCCTCTCTATGGGGACTACATCCAAATGTCACTTTTCCTTGAGACTCCCAAATGGGAGTCCTAAAACTTGGACTCTTGTTGTCCCAAACCTTTGGACGCTCATACCTTTTTCAAATCAAGTTTGGTTTGAAAGTGCAAGGGCAATATTTTATAGCCCTTGAAAATATATTTTCAACAATGTATAACAAGCTCCAATTGGATCTCATTTAACCTTTGTTTTCAAGGGATTTGTGGCCGGGAGTCAAATTCCCAATTTGACGCACCCCTAAACTCTTTGATAGATTCAACAATGAGTCCAAATGTGAAAACAACAAAAGGATAAGGAGTTGGGGCATGTTCCTTAGTTCACAACATTTCAAGGGTAGAGGGGCATGTTGGAACTTCGAGATGGGATTAGGATGAGTGACAAGTAGGTTAATTATTCACATGGACCTGCACAAACCAAACAACAAGTTGGTTAGTGCATAGTCAAAACACTTTTGGTGCACAAACAAACTCCATGCAAACACAAACTCACGAGACTCACCATGACCTAGATTTAAGGGAAACCACCACCTTCCCCCTTATAGTATTCTCTCTACCTAGCCATGGGGCAGCACCCAGATGTCATTTTGTCTCGGGACTCTCAAGTGCAAATTTCGAAAATTTCAAAATTAAGGCTCCTATGATTTTAGAAGCCCGTAACTTTGTGTGCAGACCTCCAATTGAGGTGTGATATGAAGCAAAGTTGTATCCTTCATCAAGAGTTTTTCAACGATGTGTAATATACCACTTGCATGAAAGGAATTTAAGGCAATTCCTAACTTTTAGTGGTTGGGAGTCAAATTGCCAATTTGAAACCTGACCCTTCTTTTGGCCATAACTTATGTTTTAAGTATCCAAATGAGTCATACGAGCCCATTTTATACATCTAAGTTCCAAGATTTTTCCAATGATATAATGAAATCTTCAATCCAATGAATTTAAACCCTTAAAATCGCTCTTTGAAGATTCGAGAGTCCATCGGGACGCCAACTCCCAAAATGGGAGCTCATTTGGGAGTGTGGAGGTTCATTCTTTCACACTTTCCTACATTCCTGGGAGCATGAGATGTGACTCATGGGCTTCCTTCTTGGCTTGCACCTTTGCAGGCCCTTACTTTGGTCATGAGCCCAAGGTTAGGGTTGTGACACAATTTGACTCCTACCACTTTTTTTTATCATAATTCATGTGAATCAGGTTTAAATGAACAATGAGAAAACACTTTAAGCATCTACGCTTCAAGACCTTTATAATGGTGTCATGGGGGCTCAATTTGGTGCTTGTTTACCTTTCCAACCAAGACTTTGAACGTTTGTAACTCTCATGTGAATGCAACTCCCAAAGTGGGAATGCACTTGGGAGTCATTGGGCTTCAACCCTTGCATTCTCCCTCATTTTTGAAAATATGCTTCACATCTAAACACATTCTTGGCCTCATGGGCCCTAGGACTTCACACTTAGTCACGAACCCAATGTTAAAGTTACAACAGGCATGCATAACATCACCAACCCCATGAGCCCTACAAGTTCTCGTCGACATCTACATCTCCATCTACATGCAACAATGCCCATTTGTTGTTTTTGCAAACATTATTGTTGCTACTATTGCTATGAAAACTATTGGCAAGTTACAGGTCATGGCTATTATTCACTCCACATTCTCATTGCCAAATCATCAAGTTACTATGGCATAAGAAAAGGTAGAAGAAATAAAAAGATGGGGGATGATGTAGATGGGTCACCTTCGAACTTGACAACTTACTAATCCACAGTCATCTTAAGGGTTAGTCTTTAGTTGTGAAGCTGAACTAAAATTGATTATAGGCACTTGGAGGAGCCTATCTGTATGTAGTGTTTTGTGGTGCTTTTCTTTTTAGTTCAAATAATTTTTTAACATGGTTTTTTGGGGGTGTCAATTGTGTGTCATATCTTGTTTGTAGTTGGCAAGTTGACCTTGCTAACTAGTTGGATGGAAGTTTTACTACTATGACATTGTTAATGAAATGGTGTTTAACAAAATTGGGTGTGTGTGTGTGTGCAAGCATTGATGCAAAGTTTCAATTTATGGAACAATTGTTTGTTATCCATGGGCATTGGTGTTATAAATGCATCACTCTCATGGTATTAACCTCTTTCCACTTTGCAATCTTTCATGAATCCTCTAGAAGATAGTTGTGTGCTTCCACATCACAAGTTGTAGCTAGTAATAAATCATTGTGACTTTTTAATTCCTTTTATTATAGGTTATAATAGGGAAAAGTTGCATTGTATTTGCTTGGTAGTTATGTGTGGCATTGGCTCCAAATGAACTATCTATTGATATTTAAATATTTGCAACACTTTATTGAGGTTTCCCATCCATTATTAAATTTTGATGTGTTGTGATCTATAAGGCACCACAATGTGTTTATGGGTGATCTAAGTCTAGAAGTCATAGATGCAACTTTGTTTTTAGATTTATGTGTCTATCCACATTGATTATAAGTAATTGGTGATCAATGTTTGCAATTGATTTGTGCATAATGTCATGATTTTTCTAGTTATTTGCTAATAGGGGCATATGTCATTAATAATAGAAAATTTGCATGGGTTTTGAAAGTTAGACCTTAAATTTGCACACAATATTGCATGTTGAGAATGGGTAGTATTGAAGATGTTGTAGGGAAGCTTTGCCATGACTAATTTGAGAAAATTACTAACATTTATGATTTTTCCAGTAATGGCACTTAACATGACTTACTAGACTTCGATTTTACAGCTTTCATATGTAGGTTGCTCTTCTACTGGATATAATCTTCAAGAATTTTCTGCTATAACATTATTGAACATGTGATTCTGGGGCCTTTCCATTGTTATTAATTTTGAGTTTGTTAATAGTGTCAAAGTAGTTGAACTACTATGTAAACCTTATATTGGGATGTTGGAACCTCTCATTTTGCTATCACATGTGTTATTGCGTTCGTCACATTTTTAATGAAGTGGTGAATAAAGATGCTCAAGTTATGTGGGATCAATGATCAAGTTGCTCTAGGGGGTTTTCATGATGCCTTTTGAAGTTGGAACTTGTTTGAATTAAAGCTTGATTCAAGAACTTATTTGAAGAACTTGCAACTTGAATTTGAACTTTTTTTTACACTTGCATAATGGGTATGTTTCTTGGCTACGACTGATTAGGGGTCTATTGGGATTTGTTTATGTAACTTAATCAAATACAAATCAAACCTTATCATTGACAAAGAAAATTCAAACAATTCATATTTAAATATTAATATTTTAAAATATCAAAAGTTATAACTTATTTTGAAGTTGGAACTTTGTTTGAATCTATAATATTTTTGTGAAAATTTTGATTGAATATATAATTTGATGATTCAATAACTTGTTTTGAAAAACTTGAAATTTCATGTGAAAGTCAAACCCTATCGTTGATAGTGAAATTTCAAAGTATTAATATTTTGAAATATCAAAATCTCGTAAAAATTTGAAAAAGTTGACAAATAAATAATTGATAAAATTAAACTTTTAAAGATAATATTTGAATTAAATTAAAAGAGAAGAATTGAACTAAAATTTATTTTTTTCTCATATATATATAAATAAATCACAAGAACCGAAAATAAAATAATATGTTAGGAAAAATTTGTACATGTACATAAATGCACATGTACAACATCTTATTTATTGGTAGGGCCAACGTGTTTGTGATGCCTTGTTGACATCCCTTACCAAAGGATTAGTTTGAACCCCATGCCTAATGCACAAGTGTGTGTGTATTTGATAGTACATATTATAAAATTACAACTATAAACTACATTTCCAAGACCTTTTTATATACCACATTCCGCATGTATTCATGGGACCCTGACCATTGAAAATCTTGATGTTTGCATTGCTTGTGACCCATGAGATAACAACATATAGCTGACCATGGTAATAGACTAGAGATGGCAAATATACCCCAACGTTGTTCAGTGTCTGACCTTGATTCTTGTTGATTGTCGTGCACAATCTTTATAAAGTACTATGGACCAAGGGAGGCCCAAAAGGAAAAAACTATACCATGGGATATTTCAATAAGTAGCTTATGACACTTGTAGCAAAGATTCTTTGTTAAAATTCAATTGTGCTTAAATAACAAATCAAAAGTTATTAACTTTCATTAATCAAATGTTTGGAATTATATCATAAGTTGTTTCAATTTTTTGAATTAAGGGTTTAATAACGAATACATATGTGATTGATATATGATTTTTTGGTTATTAATATAGGGTATATGATATACCAATGCGTTTCCATATTTTCAAGATGAAACATTAATTTCATAATTACATCTACACTTTTAAACCAATTATTTGGAAATTAATTGGTTTCCATTATTTAACCAATTATTTGTTCTTCATATGTGAAGTAAGTTTGCTTATGTGTCAAACTATGTTTTTGAAATGAATGCAATTTGGAATCCATATATATAATTTTTTGTTAAAATATATGTTGGGTTTGTTGCTGATATTGATATCAAAATCTTGGGGGT
>Ga0209208_10003995_pt1 | contig 21026 bp, 7 predicted proteins | sample S1TSphfallax_3_FD_187694 | JGI IMG/M metagenome (GOLD analysis project Ga0209208, IMG submission 187694) | Host-associated microbial communities from peat moss isolated from Minnesota, USA - S1T2_Fd - Sphagnum fallax MG (SPAdes) (version 2) | ecosystem: Host-associated > Plants > Peat moss >...
AAAAAAAAATAAAAATTTACACTAGAACTTGGGATCCCCTTTGTTTCCCTGGTTACCTTTCCCACGGAACGGACCTCTTCACCTATCTCCCCCCCTTCACATTGTGTGTGAAGGTCACAGGTACCCATTAGTGATATAAAGAAGGCCACAAGCCATTGAATTTTGACCCCTAAAATTGCTCTTTGAAATTTTGGGAGTCCATCGGGACTCCATCTCCCAAAGTGGGAGTTGCCTTGGGAATGTGAGGGTTCACTCCCTCACACTTTCTTACACTCTCGGAGTATGTGATGTGACTCACGGGCTTTCTCTTGGTTCGCACCCTTGCAAACCTTTTGCCTTGGTCGCGAGCCCAAAATTAGGGTTGCGACAAAAAGGGTCTAACATTACATTTTTGAAACTTTTTCGAAATGCAATGATTATAACATCAAATTACACAATGTTTTTAATATTATTGAAATTTCAAAATCTATAAAACCTAATAAATGTACCCATTAAAAATTTATGAAAATACTTATTTAAGTGTTTCCTATGATTTTAAAAAGTTTGGTGGGTCCAAGAAAATCAAGGTGTGATATTTTTAGTGGTTTGCCTTTTTTTTGGGGTGAAAAATGAATTACCATTATATTTTGGATATTTATTAATGGAAATAATGCACCATCTCCCTTCCATTAATGAAAAAACATTAAAAATAAAATTTAATGTTACTTTTTTAACTTGCCAATTTTTGAGTAGTCTAGGGTTTCAAATTGAAACTAAATGGATTTAAAAAGTTGTTAGAATATTCATTGTTTTGGAATATAAAACTTATAAACAGGTTGGTGATGATATTAAAAAATTGGCCAAATGATCCAAAGATTGGTTGTTTTATTGTTTAAAAGGCAATGGAGGACTTCTTAATCACCAAGGACATAATGTTTGATGATTGGACAAGTCCATCCTTGGGTGGTACCACTAAGAATGTCACACCTCAAATTTCTTAGATCCATTCAACTTTAAAGCAACATAAAATTCTTTTAAAAAAGACTTTTCATTTTAAATTTTATATATCAAAAGATCACCCAAGTCATGTAAAATTTGAAACTTCAATTGAATTTTTTAAAAAATGTTTTGATATTCCAAATGAATGATCAAAAGAAAAGTTAGCAAAGTAATGTTTTAGATCCCTTTGATGAGGAACACAAAGGAAACATGTTTTTTCACTTTTAAAAAATATATTTTAATTTCTAAGAAAGCCTAAGATGGTCCTTTTTTATTTGATTAATAAATAGTGGATTGAGGAAATCATAAAGTTTTAAGCAATTTTTGAAGGTTAGAACTAGGAGGTTTTGAAAGGCCATCACATTCACATTTACAAATTTGTAGTAATTTCCATTTTTTTGTTTCAATCAACAATTGAGGCCATACTCTAATAATTATGGTTGATAAACTAAAACAAAAGTTTTTACAATGGTGCAACTTAACATTTAATGATAAAAAGTTAAAAATCTTAAGAACACATGTTATAAATATTTCAAGAATACAAATTTCTTACTTACGTAAGTTATATAGGTCTTTACAAATTTTCCATAATGTGTACATAAGGAAAAAACACAAAATCCATGTGGTGCAAATCAACAATAAAAAGAAAAGTAAAAAATATTAAATTAAATTAAATTAAATCCATCTTTCCTCGATAAGATGATTCCTAGTGATGCTACCCAAAAATGAATTTGTTCAACTATGAAGATGAGTTTAGGGAAGTTAGTCTTATTGTTCAAATGGTTGTCAATATTAATATATGTATAATACATGGGTTGACTACAAAATATAATTTAATATGTAAGTCCATGGAGGATTAATTTTGAGTCTCATGGGAGGCTTTAGGTAGGGAGAGTTGGCTATCTCTTTTGTTTTACTACTTATTCTCAAATTGACCATGTATATTCAATTTTCATTATTAGCAATCCTAGATGAATTTTAATCTTTTAACAACTTTGTGATTCAAGTTTGTACATAGAACTGGACACAATATTTTAACTCCTATTGTTAGTGATTATGCAATAAAAAGACACTACTACATTATCACCATAGAAAGATTTTAAGTTGACGTGAATTTTTTTATAATTAAACAATAATAATTATAGAGGCATTTTTTGAGAGATGTATCCTATAGTGAAATTTTGCCTTCTTATGGTTTGCTTTTGAAATTGCTTAACATCCAGGTTATATTTTTATTGCAGGTGAAATATGACCATGTCAACTTGGCTTTCCTAGTTAGGACACATGTATTGTTATTTCATTTCTATTATGGAAGTCTCTTTCCTTGGCATGTAAGATGGTGGTGGCAACTTGAGGTGGGGATTCTAGCAAGAAACCATATGTATGTGCAAGAATTGAACTATCTACCTTGCACCCCATAGAGTTTGACGTGTTTGTATTCTCCATGTTCATACATAGATCATGTTCTAAGTTTTGATGTATATGATTCTTTAATATCATAGTACATGGGGTGGCCTTTGGTACAAATTATTTAATTTTTAGAAATGTTGATTTTTTCAAAATTATTTTTCTTTTAACACTTTTTTATGAAGAAAAATGAAAAAAATAAAAATATTAAAGGAATTTTTTCTTGATGTGGCATAGTTATAATTAATTAATTCTTCCACAAACATGTGTTAAACTTGCCCCTCTACTACATTATATTTGCTTTTGTTTGAATGCATTTTTCATTCATTGCTTGGGTTCAAGCTTGTTTCAAGTTTTATTTTGGATATCATACCTTCATGACATTTAAAAATACAACATCAATACAAGCTAGGAAGGACTTTTATGAAATCTAGAATTCACCTAATGTCCAAAAACTAAAGTGATTTCACAAATTTAAAGAAAAAGAAAAAAGAAAAAAATCCAAATTCATATACTAAGTAGGCACTAAAAAAACTCTACCCAATAAATATCCAAAAACTAATGTGATCCCTCCCCTCCTCCCCCCACAAAAAAACTACAAAACCCAAATTCATATAGGTACGCACAAGTTTAAAAAATTCTACTCAATAAATAAATATACAAAAATTCAAGTGATTTCAACCAAAAAAAAGAAGTACAAAGCCCAAATTCATATAGGTATAAACAATTAAAAAGAAAATCTACTCAGTAAAGAAATATTCAAAAACTAAAGTGATTTCACCCAAAAAAATACAAAAATACAAAACCCAAATTCATGTAGGTTGTTGGTACTTAAAACTTGCCTAGCTATGTAGAAGCTTCCAGAACCATCTAGAAGGAAAGAGAAGGGGGGAGGAAGGGAGCGAGGGAGCGAGGTTAAAGTTAAATTTTCTAAATAAAAAATGCTAATTTTAATATCTTACGCATTGGAACTTGGTCCCCTATTTTACGGGGTCAAACACGGCGTCCCCGTTGGCCGCCCGCCAAATCCACGGGCGTCATCTCTCTGCCTCTTATTGGCCGGACGCTCTGCCGCGTGCTCGTCGTCGGTCATGGTCGTCGTCGCCGCGGAATTCTTCGGCGAAGAGGAGCGAGCGAGCGAGAGAAAGAGAGGCCTTGAGAATTTTGCAGAAGGTATTTTAGGATTTTCGGAGTCGTCTGCGGTGTTTTGGTTTTTCTTACCGGTGGGTTTTGGAGAGTTCTGAGTCGGTGGCTGGCGGCGGTGGTGGTGGGGTTGCAAGCCAAAGTTGGGAGGAGTTTTGGACTAAGAAAGTAAAGAGGACAGGAAAGTGAGTGAGCGGTGGTCACTACCGAGCAGAGGAAGCGCCAGGAGGAGAAGGAGGAGGAGGAGGCGGAACAGCGAGACATAGGGAAGAGAAAAGTGAGTGGCGGTCGGTCAGCGAGCGGAGGAGGAGCTCAAACCCTAGAGAGGTAACAGGTAACAGGAAGACTATTTTGATGCTGGATTGCAGGAGGACGAGGAGGAGAAGAACAGGAGAAGAACATAGAGGACCGGCTTCGTGCTATGCCGTGGATTGCTGCAACTCTCTTTTGAGGAGGAGTCGCGTAGATAAAGATAAACAGCGGATGCAATCACAAGGACTGAGGAGGAGGACAAGTGGCGGCAAGTGTTTTGTTTGCGGAGAAGAAGAAGAAGAAGAAGAAGAAGCAGCAGCAGCAGCAGCGGAAGAAGAAGAGTTTAGGGTTAGCAGAAGAAGAAGAAGAAAGCAAGCGTTACTGTAAAACCCTAGTGGAGATAGATGTCAATAATTCCAAAGGGAGGTACTCTCCGCATCCGGGAGGTGTGGGCTGAGAATTTGGAGGATGAGTTGGAGTTGATTCGAGATATTGTGGATGACTATCCTTACTTGGCTATGGACACTGAGTTTCCAGGAGTGGTGGTAAGGCCAGTCGGAACCTTCAAAAACAGTGCAGAGTATAACTATCAGACACTTAGGGCAAATGTCGATATGCTCAAGCTTATCCAGTTGGGACTCACTTTCTGTGATGAGAATGGGAGGTTGCCATGCTGTGGCACATCTGACTACTGTATATGGCAGTTCAATTTCCGGGAGTTCAATCTCCGGGAGGATGTATATGCACAAGATTCGATTGAGCTTCTTCAGCAGAGTGGGATTGACTTCAAGAAGAATGAGGAACGAGGGATTGACTCGCAACAGTTTGCGGAGCTTTTGATGTCATCTGGTGTTGTGTTGAATGATAATGTGCATTGGATCACTTTCCATAGTGGGTATGATTTTGGCTACTTGTTGAAGCTCCTGACGTGCCAGAATTTGCCATCACGAGAGCAAGACTTCTTTGTCTTGTTGAGGACCTACTTTCCATCACTGTATGATGTCAAGTACCTCATGAAGTTTTGCCATAATCTGCACGGAGGGCTCAACCGTCTGGCTGAACAATTGGAGGTGGACCGATATGGACCTTCGCACCAAGCCGGCTCTGACAGTTTGCTCACATCTTGTACATTTCGCAAGCTCAAGGAAGGATACTTTGATGGGTCCACTGGGAAGTATGCTGGTGTTTTGTATGGTTTGGGTGTGGATAATAGCGAATCTTAGTGCCCATGGTTTGGCCTGCTTGGCTTGGCATTCATGTAATCAATGGTATACGGACAAAGTCCATTACTTAAGAATTTTTCTTGAATTGTATTATGTTCTTATTTCACAAGCCCTCTCTGTGTGCTTTCTTAACCTGTATTTGTTCAGATTTATTTCTGTGTGTCAAGTGTAAGCCACAGGTGCAGGTTTCAAAAAGATTTTGGCTCTTTGGTCTGACTATTGAAGTCAATTGTCTGTTTTTTTGTCCTTAGGTGTGTGCCTGTCTCTTTGTGCACATTTGGGTTGGCCTTGATTTTTAATGTGAGGTACTCAAGGGTGGGAGATTGTTGACACAAGGGTTGCTATTTCCTGTCATAGCATTAGATGAGGATGGGAAGTAAGGCAGCTCAGTGGGAACAGATCCAGCTGGAGACAAGCCATTGTGAGTGTAAATCTTTCTGTCTGTTGTTGGGTTTGGATTTATCTGTTCCAAAGGAAACTGCGATGCCATTTAAATTGTAGTTCTTTGTAGCTCAAATATTGACCTTAATTAGTCTTGTGATGCAAAAGGTAAAGTCTTCAAGTTTCTATCAAGCATCAACAGAGGTTGGCTTAGCAAGAGAGATTTGTGTGTGATGTAGAAGCCTTTGGAATCTTCCAAGTGATTACTACAAGGGCTTCTTAGTCCTAAGTGGGGAGTTTTTGGAATCTCACTTTGCCTTCAAAACATTATGTGTTCAAAGTTCTCTGTCTTGCCTCTCTCTTTGTTTCTTCCTCTTTGTCTTGTTTGGTGTTTTCATTTTCTTCTTGTTTGTGTTCCTCTTTGTTCTTGGTTTCCTTTGTCTTCACCTTCTGTTTTAGGTCTCATTGGGCTAGCCAAGCCAGGATCATCATAGGTGTGTCTTCCTGTTGCTGCTGCTGGTCTTGTTACAGAAATTTCAGTACATTAGTTAGTGTATGAAATTGCTCAAATCCCTCATCATTTTTGTTATTGTTTTCTATGTTCTTGAGGGTTGGGTGGGTTTACCCTCTTTCCTGTTAGCCAATATATTGCTGGTTTGAAATTTTATATGATCTTACTATTGGGGAAACTCTTGATTCTCATTAGGTCAGACTTGGAATTGTAAGTATGAAGAGTTCTAAATTGTTGTGAACATCCGTCTTGATGATGCAGTAGTAATACACCAGACCCCTAGTTACCACTGTGTGATGTAAGGTATTCTGGGTTGGGATTGGTGACCTGCATCAAGAATTGAGTCTCTGGGTCACAAGGCTTCAAGAAGCAGTGATTTTGTACAGACTTCCTCTTTGAATCTGTCTGCACTTCTATTTTATGGTGAAAATTTGAGGTTTTTCTGTGCAGTTGTGCAGGTCTTGAGAGGCTGAGAGTCTAATGCCCATCTTTGTTGCTGGGTTAACTTTTGTGGGTAAGTTGGATTACAGCAGATTGATGCTCTGTGAAGAATTTCCTTGATTGTTTTTTGTCAACAAGCTGCAGCCAGAGTTTTGCTGGAGAAGTAATCCCAGAAAGAAATATGTGACTGACACAAACATGTGGCAAATTGGCTTTCAAGGGGCAATGAATAATCTACTTTTCACACATGTTCATGGATTTCTAATTTGCATCTTTCTAATGTGTCTATATGATCTTAGCTCAGGACAGAGCAGCAGAAGGTGTGAACTAGAATTCCAGTAGCTTTCGAGCTTTTGTTTTGGGAGGCATAATTTCAGCTTAGCTATATAGTTGTGTTATTATGGCATCTCCAACTTACACCTGCAAACGTCCCCTTTCATTAAATCTTGCAGCATGATAGCTTGAATCCAGCTGCGCTCCTGTATTGATGTCGATTTTGCAGTGGTCATTTTAACCCCTTTGAAATCGTTTTTCTACTATGGATTTGGACGCTGACTATTACTCGTCCAGATGTAAAGATATAAATGGTCTTTCATCTTTAAAGGGACATTTATGACATTTGTGGGTGGCGACAATGATCATTAAACACTATTCTGTTTTAACATAAAGGACTTGTTTACAGTTTTGGGGTGGAGATGCTCTTATGCGTGGAGTGCAAATACTACCATGTCCTGGTTTAATGCAGAAAAGATATATATACTAAGAGCAGCTCCAGCAGTGCTCAGTATGTGACCCTGGAAATTAAAATTGAATGAAGAAAAGTCAACACATGTTCGTTGGGCTGCCCCAGGATAGAATGATTGCCAGGTTTTGATGGCAGATGCCTACATTAGAAACTTTTTGAAGTCAAGGGCATTGTGATCAAATACACTTATATCATCCATTTAGTGGCATTCCAAAATAGATGAAAATGTAGTTCTTTTTTCAACTGGAAGGTGGTTCAAGGTCCATTGGATATCACGTGACAATTTTTCAACTTGATTTGTGATTGTAAATTTTAATTGCAAATGCACATGTAATCAAATATGAAAAAAAATGAATTGGCCAATGAAATTGTTGGACTTAGTGGTCTAATTGTTTTCCCTTAACTTTTTTCAATGAATTAACCATTAAATGTGTGGTACGGTTTGGTGTGTTTGTGAAAATTTCAAAGGACACATGGCAATTAATGGTAAAAATAGGGCTAAGTAGTAGGTATTTTATCATATTGTTGATATGTGATAATGTTCTTGTATTATTTAATTAAATAAGCTATGTAATTTATTAATTAAATATGCTAGGGTTTAGCTAGTAATTGTAATTAAATAATTAGGTAGGCTATGCAATTAATGTATTAAATGGGCAATAAGTAGTATAGGTAGTAAGTAGCAAGTAGGTCATATGTATGTGGTTTAAGTAATAAGTATTTTATCATGTTGATATATGTGATATTTTTTGAATTAATTACTATATTAAGTAGGCAATGTAATTTATTTATTGAATATAGGTAGTAGGAGTAATTTATAACCCATTTCATATCATACATTTCAATTACATTTTGTTGGCACAATTATGATTTATTATAAATAACATTTCATAATAAAATCTCTTAAATAAGATGTTTGAGAGGTGAAAAAATAGTTTTTATTTTTTACATAAATTTTTTATCATAATTTTAAGTAAAAATTAAGATATTATATGTGTAAACATAATAAAATTTATAGTTCCATAAAATCAATTAATTAGATGGCACTAATCAATATTTAGAAATTAACATTGATTATCTAGATTAATTTTTTAATCAGAAATATAGTTAATAAAATAAATTTTATTATATTTCTATTATAATTTACTTATGATTCATTTATAAATATTACATGTGAATAAATTATATATCACACATTTTAATTAAATTCTATTGGTAAAATTATGATATATCAAAAAAAATTTGTATAATATAATTTTTAAAATCAAATGAAGGTTTAAGATGCAAAATTTATTTATGTATTTGTTATTATATTATCCATTTATAAATCATGTGATTGAATTTATTTTTTCCACGGAATGGTCTTTGAAATTGTATTGAATAACGAAATTCAAATATTTATATTTTCAAGATGAAAAGAATATTTTTATGTACATTATTGAAAAAAATTTAAATTTAAACTTGAATCTTGTCATTTGGACAAAATTGTAATTAGATATCAAAGTTTAAAAATGATGTTTTGTGTTATGTTTGAAATCAAATAGGTTAAATAAAATGTATGTTACTTCAACAACAAGTGGGGTAGCTTAGTGACAAAGGAGTTGATTTCCATCCTTCGGGTTCAAGGATTAATCTTCACAAATGGCATGGGTTGTGGTCAATGCTAGAATGTTAATCGAATATTCCTTACCTACATAGCTAACATAAGTTATGTGCCTATTAGTTGACCTTAAGTAGGCATAATAGGTGGCCTACCTAGCAACCTAAACTAGTTTTTTAAGCTTAGCCTATGTAAACATGTTACCAGTTGAATTTAATGAAACTAACAATAATATAAAAATATATAATAATAAATATTTTAAAAATATGAATAATGTGATTACATTTTTGAGCCATAAAATCAATTGTAAAATGATGATGCCACATGAGCTGGTTTGGATGAATGAAAGTTCATGTAAGTCGCATCTTTATGCAATTGCCTTTACAACTTGGTGCCACGTATTGTCTTTACAATTAGAATTTTTTGTGACTTGTTCAAAGCGACTGAACATTATAACAAGTTGCATGTTGTAATTATGATTAAAAATGAGTCATAAATCTAGTTGTATATTTGTAAATTGTTTATAGTGTTTGGAGCACAATTATGATTTACAAAGTTTTCACATGTCATTGTGACCTAATTCTATGTAAGTGAAAGATTTACCATGTTTTTAGCATGTTTGTGGATTATCACAAATTTGAATGTTAAGTGCACAAAAACTATTATTTTCTACAATGGTTTTTATAGGCATAGAAGGGAAGTTGCACTACATGCCAAATAAAGCTAAGCTACTTGCATTAGAAAATGTAGTTCAAACACCACCAAATGGGCCTTTTGATCATGAAGATTTGTTGGGGGAAGTTGTCATTTGACACATTGGGATGCAACAAGGTCCTTGCCTCATTGAGGTTGCATTCATCCCCACAATTTGGGTGCTTGATTTCATAGTTGGTGAAACATTTGAAGGTCAAGGTGCTGGACGATGTCGATTTCTTTGTAAAAAACACATCATCCACCTTGACAATGATTTGCAACAATCATGAATAGATACCACTTTTGAATTTTTAACGTTCAAATTTTAACTTCTATTATATTCTTACCCCAAGATTTGCATATGTATTATACATGTATAGATGTGATGTTCACCATCTATTGAATTAATTTTATTATTCATGAATTAGTTTTAAAATTGTGATGGAAACCAATATGTTCTAGAATAAAAATTTGGTAAGTATGCTAATGCATATTTTGCACCTCATTTTGAACTTCAAAACTATAGTCCTTAGCAAAATCAACCACAAATGTAATTGTGTTGGTTAGGAAAGATATAATGCATTTAAAAAAAAACATGTTTTCCTTATGCACAACAAAATTATGTTTAACAAATTGTTGTAATTTGGGTTTCAGATAGTTTATGAACTCATTTGATGTTGTCTTCTTGTAAACCAAAATCAATTTCTTCAGTGTTTAACCATTCCTAACCATGGGGTGCAAATGGGCACCCCATGGGATAACATGAATCGCATTTGATTGTGTAGGGGACTACTTTTGGGAAAATATTCTTTAAAAAATCTTGAAAAATATTTAATTTTTAAAAATATTATTATGTCAAGGTTTATGTAAAAGATTTCAAAATATATATTTAATTTTCAAAATTTTTGAAGTTTATTTGTAAGTTTTTTTTAATGTTAAAAAACACACATTACAATGGTTAATGAGTGCTTTTGAAAGTTTTTTATTCATCATATTAAAAAAATTAATTCACATATTCCAATGATATATTATGAACCTTAATATATAGAAAAACTTATACTTGTAACACCAAATTAAATTATTGTTTTTAAATGTGAAAAATTAAGCACATGTTACACTTGTTGTGGCGCATGTTAATGATTGCACCCTATAGTGGTTTTCAATGCAAAGTAACACCACTGGATGACATTAGAGTTTGATCTTATCACTTCCTTAGGACATAAGGCTAATGTTTACACTCCACACATTGGATAATTACCAAACAATCAAACACACTTGTGCCATTTTTCATATTCACATTTTAAACACACTACGTAGCCCCCCGCAATTGAATGATACCTTTATATACCACACATGATGCTTGGCATTGTCCATCATGGCTAGATACATTTCCAAAATGATAATGACACAATTGAACAATGTCACATTGATTTCAAAAGGTTCAATGCAAGCCTCAACTCATTCAGCTTTATATCGTAGATGCAACATGTATTATTGTCTTTTCGAGGCTTCACAAAGAATGGTTTTAAAGATTTAAATACCTTTTAACCAACAATTGATTATGGATGGGCATTTTGAAGTTTCTCATAAAATTCACTCTACACATATCACATAGTAGAGAAAGGTTTTAGTGTAAGATCTAGTTGTTATTCCTAAAACATAATGTAATATGGACATGTGAATTGAGTGTATTTATGGACTATTCAACTTACACCCTAAAAGCCCAGATTCTATAATACCTTTGAAATTGTAAAAACCTAGTTCATTGATTTACACTTCCAAGTTTAAATCCAAGGTTCAAATTTAGATGATTGAAAAAAAGTTATGAATCAACAAATTTAGAAGTAAATATGTACCTAAATTTCATTAGGAATCATGAGTTGCTTTTTATCATATATGTTAGGCCCCAATCTTGCTAATCTTTCTCATGATATATGCTAGGGCCCTTGGGTGAAAACACATTACACTATCCATAAAATGTTGTCACAAGGCAATTTTTGCAAGATTTTGGAATTTGTAATTATCCATGTGATTAAATACAATAAAATAAAATGGAAAAGGACTGAACACTACAATGTTATGGGTCAAAACCTGTAATTAGGAACCAAAGGGATTACTCTGGAAAATGGCTTCATGTCTTTTTCCCCAAAAATAATTTTTACATGCAAATGAAAAATATTTAAATTTTCCCCAATGCATCACTTTTTTTTGTTAATCATTATTGACTAAATATGAATTTCTTAAAGTGTGTAGATTCCTTATAGATTCAATGTTTCATTTTGAAAACGATCAAAATTTTAAATCATCACCAAAAATTAAAATTTCGCATTCTTTAATTTTATTATATTCTAATCTATAACTTTATTTCATACATCATGTACATTATAACCAATTTATGTGGTAAAGGATTCTTGAAACTTTAAAATCATGAAGCAATTTTGAAACATTCTTTGAACTTTTAAAGTTTTAGAATTCCACATTTTTAAAAGTATGAATGATTTTTGAATGTTATTAATGTGTTCTTATCATCTATATTTTTTTCAATGAATTTTTTAATATTATATGAGTCCTTTTGATAATCCTTTCCAAAATTGATTCGAATTGACATAATAGGTGTACATTTTCAAACGTTTTAAATTAGAACCAAACTTAAAATTGGATTGAATGAATTTTTACTCCAAGTTCCTTGACATTCATATGAAGGAAAAATGACTAACTTGCCATGAGTACTATGGTTTTAAATGGTAATAAAAAAAAAAAGTCTGATTTTGAATGATTATGTCTAACATCTGATGCCTTTTTGGCTCATATATAGTTTTTGAAAAATCATAACATACTTGACTTTCAAAAGAATTCTTAAAAACCTATAACGGTCCATAATCAATGAATATGGATTCCATGCACTTTCATAGATTTTTTTTTATGAATAAAAGGCTCAATGGTAATATGATGTGATAACATTGATGCCAAGGAGGAGTTTTTAGAAGGATTTTGATGATCAGAATTTTCTATGTACCTTGAATTATGGTTTTTAAAAATTAAATCCTTTATTTAACGAATGTAATAGTTTAGAAGCTCAAGTTTCAAAATTAAGTTCTCCATAAGGTAAACTAGGGTTGAATTTGTTTTTTTTAATAAATTTCTAATGACTTGTGTGATTCAAGGTATTTTGCTTTCACACTACCTTCATAGTGTTAATTTAAACAATTGTGGACTTCCACATGTGCCTAAAAGTGTTACACTTTAGTGTGCTTTCACCCCCTTGAATAGGTTTCTTGCTAAAAATTTCGAATTTGTATTTAAGATGTACATTTTAACCTTAAAACCTAAATGTTTTTTGGGTTCAACTCACAATACAATTGGTTAGCGTGTGAATTTTTTTTGCAATGTCCTCATTCGCAAAATTGACAAAATATTAGCCAATATTAACCAATTGTTGGTCAATTAGCCATATTAACTGTTGTCCACCTATCCCCTCCCAAATAGTGATAGTTTTGCTTATATTGTCCTTCACCTAATTGGCTCCATGCTACCTTTGGGCATGAACATTCATTATAGTTTTAAATTTAACTTGTTGTCAACACCATTTGAATGTAAAAGTAAATTATTGATAACTTTGAAACATAATATAATTTATAGTTTCTTTTTGAAAACAAATTTGAACATGAAAAAATCTAAAATATAATTAGAGACCCATCAAGTGGAGGATTCAAGGTCAGAGAATTTGCTTCATGTTTTCATATACCATCAAGGATTGTAACTAAGTTTTGTTAAATCTTGTGACATGCAATGGAATTGAATTGCACCATTGTACATTACACACCATGGGAAAGTATTGTGATGGGTGCCAAATTAAGAAACTTCATGTTACAATATCATATTAAAGTTAGTGGCCACTTGCAAAGGTTATATAGCATAAGAAAGATCAATTCAATTCACAAAACCTTCATACCATAGATCATGTTGATCATGTCCTATTTATAATTGTGGAATACACACATCAAAGATACATAGAGCATAAGGTAGGACTAGGAAGACTCTAATGCAACCTTATGAAAATGGATAAGTTTTAATCAACAAATTGTAACCAACACAAAAGGTCTGTAAATTCTAGGTGTTTTTAAATCATTAAGTTATAACCTACAATTAATGAAGAAAAAATCCCTCAAAATCAAAAATTTCAATGGAAATGTGTAGATCCAACAATTCTAAACCAATGGTTGAGTTGAAAACTTGACCTTGTATTGTTCAACAAAACTTAGTGCATTAAGGTTATTCATAAAGTCCCCTAGAGTGGGGATGAGAATGCCCAATTTAAGCTTGATTGGGGATGAGATGTGAAACTAGGGATAAAAAAAATACATAGTCAGAAAACTAGGATTGAAATTGGTTCTTACATGATATTTGTTGCAAAAACTAGTTTTGTCCTTAGTTTGGCATTTTCTTGCATGCTTGATTTTCACCTTGTGGGGAGGTTTTCATGCAATTTTTTTCATTTGCACAGAACTTATGCATGATTTTTTTTTCATGAATGCAAAACTAAGGCCATAGTTCATGCTTGAGCATTTTGCAAAGGATTTTTCAATTTGCATAGAAAGTTAGCCTCTTGCAAAGCCTTCTTAAGCAAACCAAATTACGAGAATCTTGGTTTTTTTCTATAAGTTGTTAAGCTATTGTAGGGTGAAAGAGGTTTTGTCAAGCAGCCTTGCATCAAGGAGCTTTGTGAAGGAGCTTCTATTTTGGTGGTTGTTAGATGATCATCCTCTTGCCATTGCTACCACTTGGAATTATTCCATTAACACCTAGTTGAGCCTCGAGCAACAACATTAGCTTGTGAAGAGGGCAAATTGTGAGTTTGACTTGGGATCATAATTCAACACACTCAACTTAGGGACATTGCCCAAGCTTCAAACTATCCAAGAACATTTGAACTTTTAAAAAAAATTGAGGATTAGGGTTTAGGGTCCTAGAATTCCATTTGTCTAAAGAACATGGTGTTAGTGGAGACATTTGGAGATGATGAAGTTTTTTTTTATTACCATGGTGAAGAGTTTAGCTTATGGCAAAACTTCTTCTTGTTAATTTTGTTTGTTGCCACTTTTTGTGTTAAGGTGGCTGAACTTGTTCAAAGCTTTGTTCACACATGGTTGGTCCATTCACTCAAACATCCATTTTCAAGTCTAATTCCTATAGAAAATTCCATCCAACCTACCTAAGTAACCTTAAACCATAGTTTGAAAATTGCCCCCACAATCTCAAGGTCTTTTGTTGCTTCTTTTTCCAAATTATATGGTGGTAAACCACATCATTTTTCAACTACCAAAGACTCATGGGTGAAAGCAGGTAAAGTATACACAAAAAGTAATGTAAACAACAAAATATTGGGGTCCTTAAAGAAAAGGACTAACATGTAGATGATTTTATAGGGATAATAAAAAACAATTTGGGTACATTATTTTTTAATTTTTATTCACATGGACTTCAAAAGCTAAATTATTATAATCATGTTTTTTTAAGCTACTTGCAAGTACTTGAATTAAATGTAAAATTTGTGGCAATTTGAAAAATAAAGTTCATGTATTTGAAAGGAGGTGAAATGTTTTTGCAAGTATTTGGTTTTTTTTTCAAGCACCTCAACATTGATGTGGTAAACATTCTAATATATAATTTTTGGTTAATCAATTTTTTTCATAACCAAAATCATCCCCAACCCCTAAAAGTTGGGGGATACTTTTGGGGTACTTTTTCAAATCCAAATGATATGACACAAATTGCTTTTGAAAGCTAGAGGGAGGTTAAAGATGCCCATTTAAAAAAAGTTTCATTTGTTTTGAAATGCTAAAGGAAGGTTAGAAGTTTGAAATTATTTTTATTTCGTGTTTTCAACTAGAAAACAAGGTAACAATATGTACAAAATATCTTGTTGGCACCTTCCTTCAATGTTATGACGTCTTTGTTGAATTAACAAATCATGGTGTGCAATAGTGGGCAATAATGTAGCTTGGAATGCATTAGAGATAGTTAGAATTAATCATAGGTTATATGTCAACTTTGTTAAAATGTATGCCATGGAAAGGTAGTCTTTTCAAGCATGATTTGAATTATAATTCCATTGCTTGAATGAGTGTTTAGAAGCGATTGAATTTTTTGAAGATTGTGAATTTGACATTGATTCATTTGAAGACCCACATGTAGGCTTACAAACCCCTAGGTAGAATTGGAGTAGTTTTGGAAATTTGAATGGCCCATATGAAACATCAATTTGAATGTACATATGTGCCACCAAGATGAAAATACAAGCCATGTGTGTATGAAATAGTTATGCGTTTTCTAGTCATTTGTGGTTATGGTTTGGTCTTCACTTTGCTTCACCTTTTGTCTTCACTTGATTAAGCTTTTAATACGTGAAATATGGCTTTGTTGTTAGAAAGTAAAGTCTCACTTCACATCATTAGGACTTGAAGACTTCCATTAACATTTAAAGAACTCTTATTAGCCCTACATATGCTCCTTTGGATTAGCCTTTATTCTATTTAAATAAGGTTTTTGTTGAGATGATTAGGAATTGAAAACTTACATTAACTTAATTACCTTTGGATTATCTTTTGTTGTTTAGAAACAACCTTTGATTAGGGCCTGGAACTTGGACCATCACTTGGAATGTCCATACAACCTTGGATTAGTCTTTTGGTGTCTTGGAAGCCTTTGATTAACCTACTTTGGATTAAACCGGCAACCTCAAATCGAATGGATTACCTTTGAATGTTGAGGATTAGGGCTTTGATTTATTAGATTAGGGTGTGATTAAGATTGTCTTCATTTAGATTAGCCTTTGATGTCTTGGATTAGGACCTAATTAGGACTATTTTCATTTATATTAGCCTTTGAAATCTTGGATATAGACTTGATTAGGACTATTTTCACTTAGATTAGCCTTTGAAATCTTGGAGTTCAATTTGATTAAGATTGTTTTCACTTTAATTAGCTTTTGAAATCTTGGATTCAGACACGATTAAAACTATTTTCACTTATATTAACTTCTTCTAATACATGTTTTTGATTAGAATTTAGGGTGTAGTCACACTAACATGTACACAAGTAGTTGTAACTAGTGATTGGTTTTGTGTATTTAACATTTTAGAAACAAATAAAAAACTCCAAATGGAATGGCTTTCACATAATGTTATTTTTAATGTATTGTTATATATACTCCAAGAGTCTGAAATCAATTTAATGAATGAAAAATATCCAAAAACATTTTGAAAACATTGTAACTAGTGTTTTTAAACAATATAAAAGGACTTGCAACTAAAATTGAATTTTTTTGACAATGACATATTTTTAGCAAATGTTTTATGTAAACCAAAACATAATAATGTGATGAAAACTTAAATATTTTGAAAGATTTAAAAAAAAATTTTATTCAAAATATTCCAAAAATACTTAAAAATAAACACCCAATCAATAGTCACCCAAGGGGGCAAATGTGGTTCATGATATCCCATTTGCACCCCTTAATTAGGACTGTTTTCACTTATATTAGCCTATGATGTTGAGAATTATTCTTTGATGTCTTGGATTAAAGAGTGACTCTTACTATTTTCATTTATATTATTCTTTCATGTCTTGGATTAGGGAGTGATTTTGACTGTTTTCACTTTAATTAGTTTTTGATCTCTTGGATTAGGGAGCGATTAAGATTATTTTCACTTAGATTAGCTTCTGATGTTTTGGATTAGGCTTTGATTAGGATTATCTTCACAAGTATATTAGCTTTTGATGAAAGGATTAACTTCTAATGTTTTCGATTAGGCTTGAATGGGGACTATTTTCACTTAGATTAACCTATGATGGGATGGATTAATCTTTAATGTCTTGGATTAGTTTTGGATTTTCACCCCAACATGCATCCACAGCATACCACTTTGTTAATGAAAGACCTTGAACCTGATACCTACACATGTAAAATATGAATAACGATTTAATTTTGATTTTGGAAGAATTTGAAATTAAAATTCATAATAAACTTAATATGAACCAGACCTTTGGAGGACTCACTATTATGTTACTTATTTGTTTGCAACTATTTGGCAATATTGTTGGTTCCCATTGCTATGGGCATGTACATCATTTGTTAATTAATTATGTTAAGGGTAAAAGGCATAGCTTATTTGTTTCAAAGTAACTTTAATTTAAGGATATATTTGAATTTTTCAGAATTTTACCCTCAAGGCCAAGGTATTTTGCATTTAATATAGTATGAAAAGGGCAGGAAAAGGGTAAAAGTATCACAATTTTAGCCTATGAATATTTTAGGATAATTGTAAAAGTTACAGCATATTGATGTGAAGCTCCAACCTTATGGAAGGGCAAACCTTTCTACCCTTCAAGTGAAATTATTATGTGTAAGGGTACCTCACCAAAATTCAAATACCATGCTAAAACCAATAAGGGTATTTTGTAGTGTTGAATGGGTATTTGATTTTTAAATAACCACCAGGTCCGGGTGTTTGAAAAGATCAGAATTAAAGAAACACCAGGTTACATGAAAGAACCAACAGTTTTCTGGGCAGTTGTTTCACATTTTCAATTTTTTTTGAGAACTTTGGTCATACAGAATAACCAAGTATTTGATTTATAAATTGATAATCTTTGTTAGATATCAGAACTGGGCATTTGAATTTTGATAACCGTGGTCATCAGCTCTGATAGCCATCTTGATGTCCAGTGAGGGTTTGGTGCAGTGTGGGGTCCATCCTATCATACCCTATGATACGGTTAAAATTGAAACTTTTTCCCCAACTGTTAGGTCTTGGCCCTTGATGGGTTCAAATTGCTTGAAAGTTGTTCCGAATTTATAGAGTTGTCCCAAAACCACTAAGTGAAACACCAGAATTTTCTTTAGATTTATCCATGTTTGATGTTGCATATGTTAAGAATATTTTCATTTGCAAATTTCTAGGTGACCCATAAGCCCCAAGATTGCGTTTCACCTTGAGATCCCAGCCAGGTTGTAAAACTGAGAAAATCCCGTTCTTTCAAGCCAAAAAAGGATCTACTTTTAGACCTTTCCCAGTATGTGTTTGGTAAAGTAGCACTAGCCTACCAGCCTCATGCATGACATGTACCTTGAATCCTGGAAGGATATCAAGGCCCAACCCATTGTAGACAAACCCAATTCTAGCCATCTTGGCAAAAGCCTGGGTAGAAGCAATATAAACTAGGGGGAATTGAGAAGTCTCTCTTTGGCTTGTTCCATATCACATAATGCTAACACAAAACACATTGTCTTACTTGCATCTAGGTTAACTTACTATTGACAATTTTAAAAAGATTGTTTGCATTGACTTTGGACAAGCAGTTGTTTTTTTGTCCACACATCATTTTTGTCATCAGCAAGCTTCAGCTAGCTGGATCCTATTATACACACAATGACAAAACACTCCAAACTTTCTCTGCAACTAAGAAATCTCAAACCAATCTATTTACTAAAAAAGAAGGTTAACTGCCATGAACACAAGTTATTTTATATCTGCAGATTCTGTTTCCGTTCCCCTTCAGTACAGATTGAGGTTGCACTTTACTGCACACACTCCAGGATAGGCATTACACAAAGGCATTATCATCTTGAAGGTTGCTTACTACCCCTTTCACCCCTATCGCCATTTTCAGTTGTATTCGCAAAGTAAGGATATTTTATGAAGTTTCAGCATTGAACACACAAGGTTCGAGAGTAACTATAGTAGTTGTACAAGTAGGAGCAGTGAAAATATATGTAGCAGCAATGGAGTCGCTCAGGCAAAAGGATGAAACTTAGTTTACCACCAAAATTGGTGGAAAAATTAGTTTTGGCTCCCAGTTATTTAGTTTTGTAAAACTTTCATTCCTAGTTGTAAACTTTTCATTCTCAATTCCAGGTTTGATGCCTTATTTTGCTGAAACTGGCCATTCTCACCCCCTAATCAAGTGACTTTACGAATAACTGTAATGTCCAATTTTTTGCAACTAGGCACTAGGCATAAATATAATAGCCAATTTTTGGAATCGCCTTGTATTGTTGAGCACTTATTTTGAAATGAGTTGTCCAAACTTTTGGAGGGTTGTTCCACATAGTTACACAACCTGACTTTTTTTGAGCATGGGCCACTGACTTCAGTACTTTTAAGTTTTGGTGGTGTCGATTTGGTTCCACCTTATGGATACGAGAAGGGTCTGAAAATAGACCCTTCTGGATTTGAGATCCCGGCCTGGTAAGCCTAGGGAATAGGTCGAACCTCCAGAAGGGTCTATTTTCAGACCTTTCACATACATAAAGAAAAGGGCCGGTTTTTCCTGTTTTCTTTCCGGTGTCTTTCTGCCATCGGCACAGTACTTATAAAAGGCAGTAGAAAAGAAAAGAAGACTTAAAAAGAAAAACCAGAACTGTACCGTTCGAAATCCAGAAGGCTCAGTTGACAGGCTGTACTGGGCGTTCCGGATTTCGAAAGGTACACTGAAAAATTGGATGAACATTTCATAATCGCTCTTTGCATGGATGGAAAGGGGGGGGGCATCTTGATTCTCACAAGGGATGATTATGTCCAGTAACCAGTTTGAGCGTGCTCATGTTTGTGAAAAATCTTGGCACTCACATGCATCCACTATTCGTAGTAACAAGCTTTTGCCAGTTACCTAGTCCATGTTGGGTGATACATGAGGGAAAACATAACACTTTTCTGTCCTATCCATGATTTGTGAGTCCGTGTAGTACTACTAGTATTGAGGGGCTCCAAATGTTCTGCATTATCCATACTTGCTGTCAAACCTTTATCTTATTGTGTTGGAATGATTTGTTTAGACTTTTATTGACCCTGCCTTGTAAGGCAGCAATATTGTGTTGGGAATCATTATAGAGTATAGTAGCTTCAAGGGATTTTGCCCTCTGGAAACTAGGTGAGATGATTCATCCTAACTTGGTTGTAAAAGGATTCACATTCATCTTTTGACATTTTAAATTTATTTTTTGGGTCATCTCCTCAAATTTGCACCCAGCCCCAAGTGACTAAACCCACAAACTGAAGATGAAACTACGTTCTCTAAAAATGGTTATGTCACCCATCATATGCTAAAATTCATGTAATTCAATTGAAATGTGTCAATGTGGTTGAAAAAATTCAAATACAAATGCGATGATGAGTTTTTAATTTTTTGGGTTTGAACTTTTGCACAAATGTGAAAAATAAATATGAAAAGGAAATATTTGAACTTGTTTTTAGAAAAAAATCATTAGATTTGCAAAAATTTGAAAATCATATTCCACATTTCCCTATTGTTTTTGGTCTTGTAACAACCTTATAAAATGTTTAGATAGGTTCATAGAATATGTCATCATTTAATGTGAGATCCCTTTTGGATTCCTCATAACTAATGTGATGTTAAAATAAAAATAAAAATCATGACAATTGTTTTTTACAACAACATGATATGATGATGTACATTAAAATAAATTGTTTTAAAATTTTTCCCCTAGCTATGACCAATTTATCATACAGTATCAATTGTTGATATTAAATTAATGACATGGCCATTGTGTATAATGCACATTGTTTAGATTAGGGTAGATAGGCTGGTGTGAGAACATTTGAAAACTCAAAGGAGGTCAAATCTTCACAC
>Ga0209208_10003996_pt1 | contig 21024 bp, 11 predicted proteins | sample S1TSphfallax_3_FD_187694 | JGI IMG/M metagenome (GOLD analysis project Ga0209208, IMG submission 187694) | Host-associated microbial communities from peat moss isolated from Minnesota, USA - S1T2_Fd - Sphagnum fallax MG (SPAdes) (version 2) | ecosystem: Host-associated > Plants > Peat moss >...
AATGGCAAAGTTATTATTATTATTATTATTATTATTAGTAGGCACCTGATTGCCAAACTAAGCTAGGCACTAGGTATATCCCATATTTTCTCCTCATCCTTGGTTTTTTTTTGTTTTTTTTTTTTTCCTTCTTTTGTTTTCCACAATACAAGCCAATCACACACACTGCTTGTCCCAAACCCTAAAAACCCTAACAAATGCCCCAGCACCGTGCTGGGCAACTTTGACCCTACTAATTGGATTATTTGTAGAAATTTTGGAATTTTTTCAAAAATTAATAATTTTTTCACACCCAAGAAAAAAAAAAAAGAAGGAGTGAAGGAAAATAAAGATTCCCACTCCACATGAAAGAGGGGGGATATTCTTTTGGGGGACTATGGAATCTTCAAATTAGTAATTATTCTACACGCATGTATTGAAGCTGGCCCCTTGTACGAGGGTATGCAATATATTAAGTGAATGATCGAGTGTGTGGCATGTGAGAAAGAACCAGTTCTGACTCCTGACTTCATGTACCCAACAACTTTTCATCAGCTTTACTACATCACAAATATTATTCAAACTAAAAATTAATTAATTAATTAATTAATATTTTTTAAATATTCAAAAATTTTAAAAAATTAAAAACAGATAGTTGACAAACATTTTTGCATTAGAAGTTAACCTGGCAAATTATATTATTAAAAAGGCAATTAATCCCCAAGAGGAAGTGAAAGTAGAGAAGAAGAGGGACCTAAGTCGATGTATAAAGCATTGTATAAGAACTTATATATGGTATTCATAACATGTTCCCTTTGTCGATTATAATGATTTTGAGATTGATGTATTGATGTGTATCATGAAACCGACAACGCACCTCGTTGGGATAATTGTGATGAAAGGATGAGATGCGAAAAAAAACATCCAAAAGCAACAAGCGGTGTGTTGCACTCTCTAGCCTTGCCCATTTACATTAAAAAGTATCTTATTAAGGCAAAAGAAGAATTATTATGGCAATTCAAATATTTCACCATGCAAAAATACAGTCTTCCCCAAAAAAATAATGATAATAATAATAAATAAATAAATAAAATCCTCTAAAAAAGACCAAAATCCTTCAAGATATCAACACTCTATAACTAATCTCAAGTTTCAACACAAGCCCAAAATATCATCTTTCAAAAATGCTCGAATGAGAATAGGTCTACTACCTATGGCCCAAAATCCCTTAAGCTACTGTAACTCTATAATGAATCTAAACACAACAATATCCTTGCCTATTCCGTTAGGTGGTAACAGGTTTTGCCAAGGGCGTCTTTGAGAGTGTAATTGGTTTTTCCTCCATCGTTGATTCACATCTCAATCATGTTCTCTCCATCATCGATTTACATTACACCGATATTTTTCCCCATCGTCAATTCCACATCTCAATCATGTTCTCCATCATCATCGATTCACATTACAAAGTGAAAATTGATGACACCACAAAAGTTTCATCTAGCCAAAAAGGCTTGCAAGAATGTGTGAATACGACACACCCAAATGGGGCTTTTTTACATATTATGGAATGGGTTTGTGAATGAATGGATGAGTGTGGGACTTTTGCCATATATGCTATCAAATTGAGATAAAAGAATGGGTCAATGTTTGAGGAGCGACAATAATAATTTTTCACACAAATTTGGTTTGCCCGAGTCTTTAGATTTGTGTTTCCAATAAGAATATAATAAGACTTGATGGTTTTTATTTATGGGAAATCCACTTTGAACTACCTATAAGAAGGGTGAGGAAGGAACCCATTTTGGAAATGAAATTTCAGGGTTTCATGTTCTTGTTGGGAAGGGTGCAATTCTGTTGGTATCCAAAAATATCATGTACCAAGTTCCAACCCATCTTTCAGTAGTAAACCCAACCCCAAAGTCATTCTTACGGTTATCAATAAAAAGCCTTTGATGAGTTATCAATAAAAACATTTTGGCCTTTCCCGGAAGCTTAAGTTTCTTAGCTCAAGTTATGTTGAATTTTTTAGGGTAATTCAAGTTGTTCCTCAAAGAAATGCCCCTCAACTTTGCGCCTTTTGTTGGGTGCTTGTTTCATGAACACCCCGCTCGCTTGCTCGCTCGGAGAGTGTTACCCCAACATAAAGCATTGCAAAATTTTAATAATTAATTAATTAAATTAATTTTTTCTCATGAAAAAAAAATGTGGCTTTGAAATATCACAAGATCTACAACATTCATAATGACATGCCAGAATGTCTCCTGAGTGCTAATTCTGTACTGCAGAATGAGTATCGGGAAGTTCTGTGTGGAACCAACCCAGCAGGATGAAATATAAAACATTGTTCTGTAAGGTCGGGTTTAGGTTCTACCAGGGCCTGTTACCCCCCCCCCCCCCTATTCCAGGCCGTAATGGATGTTCTCCTCCATCTCGTTTCACATCACAAGTGGATTTCATACGCCACATAAGTGAAACTAGCCAATGATCACCCCCATGTTCCACCTAGGAAAATAAACCCTAAACCCTAAATAAGACACCAAAACTAGTTACGGTCAGGTAATGGCCATTCGCCAGACCTGGCCTAGATCAAGGCCAATCGCCATTTGGGCGCATGGCCATTACCTAATACATAGAAATGGGTGTTCAAAAAGTCATACTTGCGGAGAGGTTACAAGTGGAGCGGCCATCCTCAGATCTGGCCAAAAATATATATGCCACATCAGCCAACTCTTTTCAAAAAGGTCAACTATGTGTCGCCCCCAAAATGCCACATCAGCCAACTTTTTTCAAAAAGCTCAACTATGTGTGTCACCCAAAAATATGCCACATCAGCCAACTTTTTTCAAAAAGCTCAACTATGTGTCACCCAAAAATATGCCACATCAGCCAACTTTTTTCAAAAAGCTCAACTATGCATCACCCAAATATGCCACATCAGCCAACTTTTTTACCAATGTCATATGGCAAACCTTTTCCTCCCATTTGAAATTGGTACTAGTGTGTGCGGCCTGTGCTCTGTCAGCCTCTCAAGTCTGAACTCTCAAAAAAAATTACAAGTTTTTGATTTTGTTAAAATTTGCTTGAATTTGTAATGACAATAAAAAATTATGAAATCACCACCATCCATAAAATCCTACTCATTGAAAAAAACTTTTCAACAAACACCAAAACTGACACTCGATCCTTGCATTTTTATTTTTTCATTTTATTAAATTTTCAATAATAAAAATTATTCAATAGTGAAATAACTCTCACACCACAGTTTCAGAAATAACTATTTCATTTTCAAGTCTAACTATTTCTTTTCTTTTTTTTCATAATTATTTTTTCTTTCTTATTATTAACTTTCTTAATAAACTATTTCACCTTTCTTCATAACTACCTCCATTTTATAAGTATCTCTCACTCTTTTTTCCTACCTGCCACCACCATGGATATGAAAAAAATAAAAAAATTAACATGTGTCTTTTCATGTCCGTGAAATGTATATTAATTTTAAATTTAACATTAACATAAATAATGATGAATTATTGAAATTAATTTTTAAAAAATAAAATAATAATAGTTGATCGTCATTGGTAATGCGTAGAAACGTGAAGCTCAAATAGTTAATTAACACAGAAATAATGGTTGAATGTAAAGATCGGTGTTGGGTGGGAATAATTTGATTTTTTTAGATAATAGTCAGTTATGGGTTTTTGAAAGAAATCAATTTAAAAAATCGTCGGGCAGGGTATTGAAAACCTGGTTGGCCAGGTATAAGCCGGGTATCTAGGTTTGGTGGTTTATGAACCCACCCAGCTCTATGTCTTTGTTTTTAAATGAAACCCACCCAAATAACATCCAAGTACTTGGCAGGTATTAAACCAAGTCTGGGAATCTGAACAGCAAAGTTAGAAAGCACAGAAGAACCACCCTTTTTAGGCCTCAAGTTAAAGAACCACCACCTAAATTGAGGTGTGAAAACTAGTTTTGGGCAGGTGTGAAATGGGGGTAGGTTTTTGAGTTTTTGACTTCCAACCCTTAAGGTGCATTCACACGGTGTGTTAAGGACTCTAGTGTTAAGTCGCCTAACACAAGGTAGTTGTTTAAAACCTAAACCTATTTACCACCAAGATTTTATGTTAAGATAACATTCACTTAATATTAAATAATCACCCATTTGACATTGGGTGCCATTTAAGATGTCGCAACCCCACTTTGAGGGAAATGTGAGGTTGTCACTCACACTCCCGAAAATGGGAGTTGGGAGTCCTCCGGGACTCCCAAAAACTCAGAACACGATTGCAGGGGTCAAAACACCTCGTCTTGAGGTGTTCTTTATACCGTTGGAAAGGTCTTGAAGTCTAAATGTCTAAAATGGCCTCGCATGGCCCATTTGGACATTTGCAACACAAGTTATGATCGAAAGAAGGTCCATGAGTCAAATTGCCAATTTGACTTCCGACCACTAAAAGTCAGGAATCGACCCGATCCCAACATCTGTAGGCAAAGTGCGACACACCGTTGGAAAGCTCTCAAGGAAAGCTATGACTTTGTTTCAGACCTCGTTTTGATCCGAGGTCAAGGTGAGAAGTTATGACTGTCTCAAGTCTCGGGAGTCAAAACTAGGACAATTTCGGGACTCCACTTTGGGAGTCCTGGGAAAAAGAGCCATTCGGATGTAGGTTCGGCGGAGAGTCGCAGAGAATACTATATGGGGGAAGGTGGTGGCTTCCCCCAAGTCCGGGCCGTGGTGAGTCAAGTGAGTCAAGTGAGTCCAAGTTGCCCATGGCTTGTCCCATCACAAAAAAGGTGCAGAATGAGTTATAACCCTCTTGTGGGTTAGATTTGGATGCAAGACCGATAACTAAGTAAGTTTGTCCCTCTTCTTAGTCTAATCCCGGGGTTTTCAGCACGCCCCCTCTACCCCCTTTTAGTGCTGGAAGCTAGGAGCGGCTCCAAGTCCCAAACTACTTCTGCATTTTGACATAACTAGACCCTTTTTGGGCCTAACAAGGGACTTGGGAGTGTGTCATAAGATGCCATCTAGATTTTCACTTAACATTGACTTAACATTAGGTGTGAATGCATTTATATGTACATATATATACCCATTCAATGCTAGTAAAGATTAGGTATGTATAAGTGTTGGTAGGATTAGGTCCAAGTTATGGGTTAGGTTCTACGATCTCTTAATTCGATTATTTTTATTTAATTGGAACCCCATTGAAATTTAACTTAATGATCAACTTTTTTCAAAATTGAATTAAAATGTAAACCATGGGTGTTGCTTTGTTTTAAGTTTTAAACTAGCTTGAGTTCTTTCTTTATGTAGATATGTACAACTTTATGAAAATTTTATAAGCTCAACCTTACATTTTAAGCAAGTTATCGCATTTCATTATATGTACATATTTTATATTACATAATTTGTATTTTGGACTATGTATACTAAGGTTCATTCATATTTATAAATAATGTTGAAATGAAGAGAGAAGTTACATATCACTATAAAAACTTACTAGAATCAATATGAACATAGATGACTTTGCTAATGACATGGCAACATTATCACTACATGTTAGGAAATGAAAAAAATGACTAAAGATAGTGGATAGTTGAAAATGGGATAGTTGACAAATAAGATACTTAAAAGGAATAGACAAAATCAAATTTAGCCAATCTAGTCAAAAACAAAAAAATAATAATGATCATCTTAATTAATTAAATACCGAATTAGATATCGAAGGAATTATTTTTAAAAAACACATTTGAAAACAACAAGAATCCACAAGATGTGTGAAGACAAATGGAGTTGCATGAATGGTGACTACAACAAGATTGATGATTACCACAAAAGCATTGGCCATGACACATCTTATTAGGACTTGACCATGGAAGAATGAAAAAAAATCTATTTGCCCAAATAGTATAATAAGGATTGTTATAATGCATATGAAGGACTTACATATGAATATGCACCAAGAGATGGTGTTTATGTTTGATAGAACAAAGAATAGGAATTTTTTTCCTATAGAATTAATCATTCTTTTATGTGGGAGATATTTGAAGATGTTCTTAAAGATAGTCAAAATACTTAGCAACTTAACCTATGCATCAATCATGGAACAAATATTTTTAAAATGATCAATATGGATGATTTTTCATAGTATTCTAAACCAAATAATCCTCAATGACTTGCAACCATCAACATTCATGATTTTTCAAATTTCACAACACCTATGAAAAGCAGCAAACATCTAACACCGACCATAGTGATAACCCTCAAGAGTACAAGAGTTAAGAAGAAATGGACATCGAATTCTATAGCAATCATTAAAGCCACAAATAAGCATAGCAAGATCCTTGTGGAAGCTATATATGGATTGAATCAAGACAATTTAATTGGACATCAAAAAGACCCATACCAAGTCTTAAGATAAGACCTTCAAGCAACACCTCAAGTATTTGGAAAAGAAAGACAAAATGTTTACAAAATGAACAAGAATATGGTGAGCATACTATTGAATCTCAACTCTACAATGTGTCACACCATCATCAAAGATCAAACATAACTACCTCCACTAATTTTTGAATCCTCATCTAATGAATAACCAATGATGAATAATCAAAACACATATGAAGAGTATAAATTCATCTATAAAAAAATCCAATTTCAATCAAATTGAAATTTGGGCATTAAACTTGATAAAAACAAATCAAATTGTGATTCAACTCACAACCAATTATTCATTTTTTACAATTCAATTCAAATGCATTTGTTCATTATATATATACTCAGATATTTCCTAGAAATGCTTCAAGAATCAATTGTTGGTTTGTTTCTAAAAATTCATTACCTTATAATTAAGTTGTGGTTCATTGATTTATGCATTTATGATATCGTAAAATGTTTCCAATGTGGTGTGTTGAACATTTGTAATTTTTTATGAAGGATCATGAGTCAAAGAAAAAACTGATAACCTTTGTCCCTAATTATGTAAAGTTGGATCCCATCTTCTAATCCATGTTTATAGTTGAGTAAGCCCTCATAAGTTATTTTTCAATAGAGCTAAATAGTTGAAGAACTTTGAATTGTTCATCAACCTTGAAAGTCCTATAAAAACATTTTGGAATAATTTTTCATGATCAACAATTGCCTATAGTTGAATGTTGTAAGTTTTTTATTTATAGGAAAAATAATCAATAACAAACACACCCTTGGGCTTTTAGATGTGTATATGTGTGCACAACACAATAAATGGGAGGCCACAAAAATCTTTATTACTTTTTAGGATTTAAAACAACTCCTCCAGCCTTGGCCATTATATCTAACTTCTAAACACCTCATTACTAGTGAAAATGAATTCATGTAAGACCATATTTGAACAAAAGATATGTTAATTACAAACATTTTGCTGCATTGAAAATAATCAACTCCATGTGTAAGTTGTACAATGAAATTGTAACTTTGATGCCAACAATAACAACAAATTAGTATTTTGTGTCATTTTCTCAATCAAAGGATCAACTTTTCCATCAATTGCATAATATTTTTGGTCATTCAAAAATGTTCAATCCATCTTTGATTCTCATGTTGCATCATGAGAAAATTTGAGTACAACATAATACTTTTTTATCACACTTAATCATTAACCTCCTTGGTCAACAACAACTCAAAATTGCAAGATAGTCGGAATTGATCCAACTCAATAACATTCATGATTGTTTTGGATAATAAGTTATTATCACCTACCCAAGATCCAAACATATATTCCATTAAATTTCCTATCAAATTCATTTTCATTTTCAAACTCATTACATAGGGTTAGAAGTTTTTGCCACCACAAACCAAGATGAAGAACTTAGTAAAATCAATTCTAGTGGCCACATGACAACAAATTATAAATTTTAAAACAAAAATAGACACAATTCAAAAAATAGAAAATAAAGGATGATTTGCATGAAGGTTGGAAACAAATGAAAGAATGATAACAAGTTTCAAAGTTGAGTTTGAATGTTGAGCATGTTCACAACATGGAGAGATAAATGGCAAAAAACACAATAATGAAAGCACACAACAAGTGACAATGCCAAAACTTGAATGATTTTGACAACATTAAGAGCATGACCACAAGAGAAAGAACAAGGAGTAGATAACACTAAGCCATGTAAACATGAAAATGATGTAAAACAAAGAATGCAAACAAATGCCAAAAACTTCAATTCAAACTTGACAATTTTGACAACATCATGTGAAAGAAACAACAAAGAGTTAATTCAACACAAGTTGTGAGAACATAAAACATTATGAAACAAAAGAGATGGGAGAGAAAGGAGGAGTTATGAAAATAGGAGAATTGTGAAATGAAGGAGACAAGATGGAGAAGAGATGAAAGGAGTGAAGTGAAAAGCCAATGACATCAAGTGGTGACTGGGGAACTTCCTCTATAATGATGACAAGATATTTATTTTTTAGTCATGCATCATGAACAAAATTGTTTTATCGCCCACATCTAGCATAAATACATGGAAAAAGTTAATGGGTATGAACGGTGTGAAGTAATTTTTTTAAAATATTTATGTTCATTAGAAATATTTTTATTTATTTGTCATTGATTTAAAACCTACCATCACCTTATCAATGTCACTATATCACCAAACCTTCAATTCAAATCTAAACCTTGGGGAAATCATTTCCATTTTATTACAAATGGCATGCAAAAAAATTAGGATCCAATTTATTGAGAAAAATAAAATACATAATTTATTTATGTGTAAATAGGGTGTCAATAATTCATTTTGAGATTATTTTGAAAATATGTTTAGATTATATTTAAAGTATGTTAAAAATATGCCATTATTTCATAACACATTTTAAAATATTTTTTTTGTCTTGGGATCTTTTTTAAATATGTAAAGAATGATTTCCCAAGGGTCTATACCACTGTTGTGCATGTAAATGGTTTGGGACGACTTACACTTCGTGTAAATGAAAATCCCATAATGAAATTTATTTACACTTTGTGTAAGCACTATGAAAAATCGTGTATGCAGAAACCACACTACCTTACAATTGGAAATAAAAAAACTACTCAATATATAACTATGTTGCAACTATGTCCTCCAAAATGTAACTCCTATGCAACTACACTTTAAAAAATACAATGATTTAATAAATAAATTTTCACATAAAAAAAAAAGCTAGTTGTTTGGTAGTTGCACCTTAATTCTAAATGTGTTTCATATATGGTAATTTATACACATCGTATTCATGCATGTAGTCAACTATGTTTGGTTTTTTGAGGAGTTACATTGTAGTTGTGACGTGCAACTAAGTTAGGACTGCTAAAAATGAGCTACACATTGACTAACTTTTTTGTAACTAACATATAGTTTTCATACATGCGATTACGCCATGTGTCCACATTCCCACCATCCATGAAGTACAAGCTTTGTAACTAATATATAATTATGTAGTTTGTTCATGTTGGTTGGGTACTATGTTGCCACTAAGTGGCCACTACTATACTATTAATTGCGCACTATTGTGCCACAACTATGCCATTACATGGCCACCTAAATGCCATTAGTTGTTATATATGTGTGTGTGTGTGTGTGCCATTATAAGGCCACAATATTAACATTATTTTACAATAGGGTGGCCATTATGGTGCCACTATTTAGTCACACATAAAATATTACTAATTCACTATCCATATATAGTGTGAAGTTGTAGACTTCAAATTGAATCCCAATGCCACATAAACTATATTAAAAATATTTATACTAGAGTTACATCAAGGTATTCAAACTTATATACCTAGAACTTTTTTAGTTTACATGTGGAATTGATAATACCCAATTCTTTTGTAGATAATTCCTTGGCACCTCCAAGGGTTGCATCTTGTAACATATGGCCTACTTTACTTGATTTTGATGAACTAAAAACTAAATTAAATAATTAGCTTTTAATATAAATTAATAAATTTAATTAAAAAAATTTGTGAAATTAAATAATTCATATAATTCATTTTTTCATCACTAGTTAATTAACTAATTTTAAAATATCAATAAATACCATAGTCCTATTTTTTGTGATTGGTGTTCAATTGTTGCATTAAAAATATTCCACTGCATTGTAACTCATAATATTATGTTAACATACATACGTATCAAACCATAGAATTTCATGGAGGGTGAAAGTCCATTTTTGAATTAAAATTCAAAGCAATGTGCATATTATATTAAACATTCAATAAGGGTGTACATATGGATATGTCTCTATATACTTTGATGTCTTCTATTCAAATTCATGTTTATTATTTAATATTTCATAACAAATTATTGTTTAATATTAAATATGTAATATATTTAATTAATACGAATTAATTGATTAAACTAAATAATAAACTATTCATATGAATTCATTAATCAAATTAAAATATATATTTTAGTTAATTCAGATTATATAAATATTATCTAATAATTAATTATTTAAATTCACTATCTATTTAATTAAATATATAAAATTTATTAATTAATTCAAATAATTAAATTTATTAATTTAGGTGAATAATTACTGAATTTCATTTGAATTTGGATCATCAATTATCAAATTAATTATTTTGATAATTAACTATTTAATTAACTAATTATCTGAATTATATTAATTAATTGAAATAATCAATCCATATAATTAATTATTATATATTTTGATTTAAATAACTAAATTTCAAATAATTATGTGAGATGATTATTTAAAAAATTCAGATTGATTGAAAAAATAAAACATGTGGGAATTGTTTTTTGTAGTTGCAATTCAATTGCAACTAAGGTGCAACTAAAAAATATAACCTGTATACTTTGTTTTCAAAATGTCATCCCACAAATTATATAAAGGAGATGTTTTTTTTCGTTTTTTCACATTAAAATACATGTGTTATGTTGGGACGAGTTCATAAAAAACTTAACCTTAAATACAAAACATGAAATAAAATAATAATTTCATGGCTATTTTTTATTTCATTTAATCTTGTGTTTTCATACATGTTTACTTACCTAAGTAAGTAAATAGGTTTTATATTTTTACCTACTTATGTAGGTAGGTCTTAGGTAAGTAGGTGGGTATGTAAATCCTAAAGCATACCAACCTACATACCTATGGTTATGTACAACCTACCTAACTACTAAAATAGATATTTATTTTATTTATTTATTTAAAAATAAAATTAATATACTATGCGATACTTCTTTATTATGCCATGTGTCACAATCTTGGACCATCATTAACAATCACAATGGACAATGGAAATCAATATTTCAAAAAGAAAATTATTTTTATGTCCAAAAAATTTCATAATGCCAAGTGTTAGATTTTAATGGATGGATAATAGTTAATGACATCATCATGACCTCATGGGTGTAGTTATGATGGAATTACATAGTAATTGAAAATGAGTTGTTTTGACAAATGCAATTGAATTGTGATGAATCGCATTGTAGATACGATGAGTTGTAATTTTACAATTTATGCAACTTGTCTATTTTCACTCACAATGTATAAATATAGTGAGTTGCAAGTGTCTAATGCAATTCAAAAATTGAGTTGCAAGGTCAGTTGTAAAACGCCAATTTTTTTCATAGTGATATGTAAATGTTTAACATTCATTTACATTCATGTAAATGTAAAACATGAAACATGTACATTTTCATTGCTCCTACCTACAAAACTATTATAATTACTTTAAAACACGATGCATTAAATGTTGAGTTTTGACATTTCATACCCAAATTTAATAAAACTTCTTCACTTTGTGGATACATTGAAAGAAGGGTTTGAAGGTGAAAAAAAGCCTATAGACAAAGTGACTTTATGAATAACCTTAGTATATACATTAACACTTACATGCTCCAAAATATTTACATGGGATTGTGTAAGTGTATTTGACAAATATTTACATTGGCCTCGTGTAAATGTAAAAACAATAATATACATGCCAATAATATGTGTAAATGTAAAAAGTTTGGAAATTTAAGTGTAAATGATTTACATTTGCATGGGATTTTTACATTGTATATATGATTATTGAGACACACACAACATTGGTCTAAATGAATATTTAGTGAAACAAACTCACATTCACACTTTTTTTCTTTTTTTAATTTGGGAACCCTATTGGAGTTTTCTAGTTTGAGTTTTTTAAAGATGTGTGTAATGGAAATGGAATTCAACCTAGTCTTAAATCACATTGGCTTGAAATTCCTTGTGAAAATGATCAAAATTGAAAAAATTTAAAATCTAAAACAAATTCAAAATTAAAACAAAGGTTTAGGTTTTATATTTTAAAATAAAATAAAAATAAAACTAAGTAAACTCTTTCTAAACTAATACAACAGATTCCTGATGTCCATTGGGTTGTGATAGTGGAACTGCTAGATTTGCGACTCGAGGTCTTCGATGACTTTTGGATCCAGTGGGCACTCCTCATTAACATCAACGACTGGCTTCTTTGTTGAGTGGATCTTGCAGTGGCGAAAGTAGTTGAAAATTATTTTCGGCTTCACTTCGTATGTCCAAGCTCAAACGACAATCTGAATGGCATAGAGGATGTCGATCTTTTCAGGGTCGGCGACATTGTCCTCTAAGCGCTGCAGAAGAAGCTGGTTGAAGCGACGACGGTAGTACGCCTTGAAACTGCATATGATCCTAGCATCGCATGGTTAGATTTTCGAGGTTGCGGTCGGGGGCAGGTAGAAGACTGTGGTATTTCTCAGCTGGATGTGGTTGGGAAGCTGATCAAGGGGAATGTGGCCATTGAAGTTATCCATGATGAAGAGGACCTTGCGCCCTGAAACATGGAGGTCAAACCCCCTAAGCCATTCCAGAAAAAATTCCTGCGTCATCCAAGCGCTAGAGTTGTTCCAGTACTGGCACCCAAGTGTGTTCTTGTTTATGTTCTTGAAACAGCACGTGTTCTTATACTTTCCAATGACCCAAAATGGGAGCCTATCACTACCATCTCCATTGTAGCAAATGGCGAGAGTAATTTGCTCCTTATTCTACTTACGGCCTTCGAGCTGCTTGTTTGCAAGAGAGTTATCGGCCTAGAAAACAATCACAATCAGTTATATCATGTTTAGACATTTACAGTAGACAAATCTGAACTTATAGTACCTGCATCCGATAGAAAAGTCTAGTTTCGTCCATATTATAGATGTCCTTCCACGCATACTAATCCAGGACGTCATGTATGGCTGGAAGGGTGTTGGCAAGAGCAGCCATGTTGACAAAGCCACTTTCGCCAAAACGACGGTAGGACCTAATGCCATGGTGGGACTTGAATGCCTCAAGCCAGCCACTTGAAAATTCGAAGGGCTCATGCCTAGGATAGAGCTGATCCAGAATCTTCCTTGCACTTTCTCTAACAAGCTCACCACTCACATTTGCCCGCTCCTGGTTTGCCCGAAACCACTTGACCAACACGGACTCCATTTCCGGGTACCTAACTGTTCGTTGGCGCTTGGCATTGAGTTTGGTCTCATTGTTAGACTTGGCGAGAATCTTAGCCGACCATTTCAGTGTGATAGAGATGGTAGCTTGGCTAACTTTGATATTGTGGTTGTTTTTGAGCCATTTGATCATGTCTTTCTATGAAAGTTGAGGATTGTCTCTTTTGTACTGGTAAAGAGCTACGCGGACCTTGTCCGTCATAATGGTATGAAAAGTTCCTTTCTGTGGCATTATTCTACTCCTGCTTTTGGGGAAAGGGTTTGGACAAGACTGACCAGCTGACTGCCCACAACCCCTTTTATAGAGCAAAGGAGGGTATTCTGAGAGTACCCAAAATGCAGCTTTCCACAACCTCACTTTCTGCCAAGATTTCTACCATTCATGTCATATGAAAATCTACGTGCTTCTTTGATCCTCCACTAAGCTCCACAAGGTTCCGTTACCTTCCCCAATGATTCATGACCTTCTATTAACCTCCATGACTTTCCATGCTGCTCTAGCAGGTTCTGGAATGATTTTTGTTACCCCCCATATAATTTGTGTAAACTAATATCCTCCATAAACATATATTCCAACCAGTCCCAAGGATATTAGTTTAGAAAGAGTTTATTATAGGATCAAAATGTCCTTTTCAAATCAAGACCAAAAATATTGGGTGGTTCTTTAAAAAACTTAAGGACCAACAATTCCAATTCTTTAAATGTTTTTTTAAAAATTCATTAGTTTCAATTTTTTGAAAAAAATTCAAAATAAAAAAATATTGTTTTGATTATTCCAAAAACCTCAAAGGAGCCAATGGTTTTCATGCAAGAATTGACAAAGTTTTGGTGAATTTTTTTACCTATATATATATTTTTTGAAAACCACAATTTATATACCAAAATTAATTATTATAGTACCTTGGCAACTTTGATGTTAATTAAATTATTTTCAAAAATGTTGCAATTTTCAAAAAAAATTCAAAAACCAAAAATTTCAAAAGGCAATAAAAAAGAAATAATAATAATTTTTTTTATATATATTGAGAACATTGTATTTTCGACCAAAATTAATTAATGTTTCAACAAACATGTGTGTTGAAAGCTTTCTTTTATATTTTGGTATTTGAAAATTTTGAAAATTAGTGAGCAAGTGGAAATATACCCAGTTTGATATAATTGAAGGGTTTTTGACACCACCCGTCCCACCTTGAATTGATTCAAAAAACCACCCAACATTGAACAATACATGGACAACATTGGGTACCTACCGATGTTGTCCAATTATCCAATTCAACCTAGTTATCAATATGTGTAATTGGTGGATATGCACATATACATAATCCTAAACTTGCATCAAATCTAAAAATAGGTGTTATGCATAACCATCAAACTTCTATTCATTGATAACTTAATGCATATCCATATCCATCGGATTTCAATTTGCCAATAACCTAATGCATATGTCATATTCATTGTAGTATATGTTTATGTTTATATATGTATCCTATGTTATGTGTATTTAGATCTTAGGTTTTTAGGTTTTTTTAAGGATGAAAGATATGCATATGCACTTGAACTTTTTAAAGTTTTTTTGTGTTTCAATGGGCCATATACACATTTCAAACCTTAAACAATAAAAATGTTGCATTTTGTGATTATTATCACTTTTCATTCATCTTACAATAATGAACTTTGATGGAGTTTAGTGTTGCAATGGGGTTTAAGGTTTTTTTTATGTGTGTTTATCTCATGTTCTAGTCTGAAAAATGTGTGCTTAAAACTCTTCAAACGAGCATGTTGACGGAGGTCCAACATTGGATCCACTACTAAAAAACATGGTATTATTTGATTGGAAAAATAAACCAAAAACCACTTATTTTGACATTTGGTCACCTGACCACTTAATCATACTAATCAAGTCAATTTGGTCATGTCCAACTTGATTGGTGGGTTTTTTATTTACCATAAAATGATTTTTTTGACCATCCTTCTCGAACACAACATACAACTTTTTGTTGTACTACGCTCTCCAAGTGTGCTTATTCCCTCTCCCTTTCCCCCGTTAATGGTAAGTTTTGGGAAGAGAACTTTGATGGGAAGAGAAAAGAAGGCGTTACGGGACCATCTTAGCCCAACCCTAGACACTTTAAGATTTTTTTTTTTCAATCCAATACCTTTTTCATCTAGATTTAACAAATTCTACATGAAAAAAATATTTTTCAGTACGTTCGATCTAGCACTAATCAATCTAACCCTAATATAGGAATTGTTAAAAGAGGGGGAAGGAGAAAAACCATGCTATGCTTCGTTTCATTACGATTAATATAAAAATATATAAACTATAGAAACGAGTCAGTGTGGATTGACCCACACCAACACTTCCACATAATAACTCTACCAGGGGGGATCCTATAATAGGAATAGCTTCAGGTACACCGGTTACGATCTTGACGGCCCAGTAACCAATTTGATCCCAAGGTAGGGAATATCCAATTACACTGAAAGAAATTGTTAATATAACTAAAATTACACCAATAACTCGCGGCATGTCAAGCCCTGGTAAGGTTCTTCGCGTTGCATCAAACTAAAACACATGCTCCACCGCTTGTGCGGGCCCCCGTCAATTCCTTTGAGTTTCATTCTTGCGAACGTACTCCCTAGGCGGGATACTTAACGCGTTAGCTACAGCACTGCACGGGTCAATACGCACAGCACTACACGGGTCAATACGCACAACACTTAGTATCCATTGTTTACGGCTAGGAGACAAATATATTAAAATTGAATAACAGAAAATCGAAAAAGCGCAAAATTCAGATTTGTCGAGAAATATACATATCCATATTTTTCCACCGCAACGGCCATAACGAGTAATTGCTCGTCATCCCGCTTCTTCCCAAACCATGCTTGCAATTTTCATTGCACACGGCTTAAGCATGACCGCTTTACCTATAGTCGAAAACAAGATATTTTCCTAGCCAACATCAGATCACATACCTTTTTTTCATGATTAATAGAAGTATCTTTTTGATAAATCCATTTCACATCAATGACTCGGCCTTTTCCACCCGGAGATACTTTGAGACAAGTTTATCTTACAGTAGCTACTTGTAATTAAACCATACTTAGATCATTTAATTCTTTTAATGGCTGCAGTACCCGCGGGATTATAGCCACCCTTACTAAAGCAATTCATTTAGATAAGGAAATGAAATTTCAAAAGAAAAGATTAATTGATGTTGGAGATTTTGTTCTATTTTCTACCGGTTGTCTTCAATTCTTGATTAATTGTTGAATAGTAGGCATTTTTCGTCGTATGCAGAATTTATCGGTTCGGATTAATCCCAACCATAAGAAATTACCTAGCCTACAACTCTCACCAATTGGCCACCTCTACCAGGTGTTATTTCTACTGGACAAAACTTTTTAAAAAACAAATGGCACATTCAGTGAAAAATTTATGATACATGTATTGGTTGTACCTAATGCATTCATTTTATTAGTTAGAAAGGATCATCCGATAAATAAGGAGGTATTTTTATTACTACTCACTCTCCCTCTTTTTCCTATTCTTATGATGGGTTCGAAAACTCTTTCGTAGAACAATCCATCTTTTTCGGGCTTATGTGTTTTATAATGTAGAGTATAAGGCTTGGTCACTCATCCAACTATTTCTCCATTAGGTAGAATAGCTAGTAATATTTTGGAAGATTTCACAAAACCTAACCTTACGGGTTTCGCGGTTATTTGTAACTTTAGTTTAAAGGTGTCATAGAAAGAACAGGTTCAAAATCACGATCGATTCCTTTCTCAAATCTGGCTGCAGCCGCACGTGCTCTTCTGCGTGCCATAAATGACCTACAAAGAAAAAGAATCCTAAAACAAAATGCAAAGTAAATAACCAACTTCTGGGAGAAACATAATTTACTTCGTTAATTTCAATAGATAAAATTAGACAAAAAAAAAAGCGGGTAGTGGGAACAATTATTGGGAAATAATAAGGTTTTGATCGTTCCATGTAACCTTCTAAAAGGCGTTACTCTCAATACTAACAGATAAATCATTGTGACATATCCAAGCAGGATGCTTGTGATGCGTACATGTAGGATAAACCACATTTGTATTAAATTTAATAATTCCATTAAAAGGAGTTTGCACGTGTTTCGCAATGTCACCCATAAATACTCCACCAGTATGAAAAGTTCTTAATGTTAGCTGAGTCCCGGGTTGGTCGGATTGGACAAAAAATTGGGTAGCCAAAACAATTAATTAAAAAATAACCCAAATTTAAATAATAAAATGCAATAAACAAATAAATAAATAATAAGTACTTACCTACCCACTCACCCATGACCTACTTACTCACCATGACCTCCTACCTACCTATCCACAACCCACCTAGGTATTATACATTTACACACATGTACAAGGTATATATATTAATATACATACTTCACATAATATATGTCGGTAAAGAGGATTGAGCTTTGGTTTCCTTTGTTTTAAACCAATGTTTTTACCATCAAACCACCACACCACTTTGTAAAATAGTATGATACCGAATGCATTTAACATGTTTCCTTCAATTTCAATGAAATTTTTTGTCAACATTTGAATTTCAATAAGTAGGTAAGTACATACCTAATTAAGTAGATAAGTAAATACACATTACTACCTACCTATGTTTTTAAATGTACATACTTAATTATGTAAAATATAGGTAAGTATGTAAATAGATATGTAGGTAGGTAGATAGATAGGTAATTAGATATGTAGATGGTAGGTAGGTAGGTAGATATGTAAATGTTAAGTAGGTAGGTAGGTAAATATGTAGATGTTAAGTAAGTAGGTACGTAGATATGTAGATGTTAGGTAGGTACATGCCATAGGTAGGATATAGGTTGGTATATGTTAAGTAAGTAGGTACGTAAGTAACTAAGTAGGCATATTAAGTAGGCTAAGTAGTTAACCAAATTAATATGACCAATTTGACTAAACATGGCCATTCAATGTGGTTGATTTAACTAAGCCATGGGCATTTTGATGGACCATTAGAAAAATTTGACCCTTTTAATTAGATGTACAACTTAACATTTGGTCAAAATGGTCATTTTAGTTAAAATAACATTTTTGTGTCGAAGGGTTTAATATTGGAAATCCCCACATTTCAAATCCATCAGAATCCTACACTTTGGGGTGAAGATGCAATGGAATTCAATCCAAATAGGTTTGCAAAGGGCGTTTCAAAAGCTTGTCAAGATCCACAAGGTTTTATCCCATTCTCTTTTGGGCCTCGATATTGCATTGGCCAAAACCTTGCAATGTTGCAATCAAAACTGATAGTGGCCAAAGTGTTGTCATGCTTCCAACTCTCAGTTTCTCAAAATTACATCCACAATCCCCAATATTTAGCAACTTGAACTCCAAAGTTTGGTGTTCAACTACATGAGAAAAAACTGCCACCTAGTATTTCATCATAGATCTTAAAATATATTACAACTTTTACAAACTATTGTAACATTTACATATGTATATATACATATATATAATATATATGCAATGTTTTGATGCTCTCTCTTCAACAAGGTTCAACTTTATACATGTTGGTGTAAGCATTCAATCATGAGCCACACCCATCCCCTTAGGTGATTGTTTTTTTTATGAAATATTTTTGATATCTTTCAACTTCTTTTTTTGTTATTTATAATGTTATGTCAAGGTTTATATATAAAAATTTCAAAAGAATTAAGTGACTAAATATATACATTTGTCAAAATAACTAAGTATGAATCCTTTTACATTATAAACAGACCAAATAAGCAATGGTTACATCACCATAGAAGTGTTTTTGAGTGATTTTATTCGCTAAATTGACTTAAAATTACAAAATATGTACCTCAATATATTGCAATAAGATTTTATATTAAAAAAATCTAGTTACGATTTTTTTCAAAATGTTGGATACAAAAAACTAAGTAATGGTTATAACTATTTTGATACATGTTTGCAAAATTGCACCCTAAACCACATAGTAATAAAGTAAGACACAAGGCGCTTGGTTTTATTCATTTGAAAAATGACTCATGGAATGTTCTTTTTTATTTAAATGAATGACATTGAATTTGATGCATATTCATTTTGTTAAATGTTTCAATACACAATTGTTTTCTAAACTTCCTCTTGTATGGCCATATGGAACACTTGCAATGGGTTCAATCATGTACATGATAGTTGTTTTCATTTTTTTAATATTGTGTGAACAATATCACATAGCAAAATGACTACAAAGGAATATACCAATAAAACAATCGACAATGGACTAGAGCTTTGAAGTAGGTGCAAGAAATCAAAGAATGACTTTGCATGAATGACTTTAATATGCATACATGGTGTAATGTATACACACACCTCTCACCGCTCACATGAAGCATGTGAACTTGTGTTAAATGAAAATATCAATCATGTTAAATGTAATGTACAAACGTTTCATGTGTTATGACCGAGTTTTTAGTTACAATGTAGAGAGCCCCTGTCAAATATCTTTAAAAATTCATATTACACCCACCACCGACCACTATTGACAATTTTTACCAAACTAATTAAAATTTACAACAGAAAGGGTTCAATAACACCATTTAAAAAAAATTCAAAAATTTGATAATTAAACAATAAGTACTATAATTAAGGTGCATTATTTATTTCATCACATACAATATTAGTGAAATGGTAGGAATAATCATGAGTTTTCATGAGGTTAGGTGTTTGATTCCTTCATTTTATTAGTAGTCTCCCTCTTGAAATTTTATTTCTTTACCTTTTGAAAATTCTTCAATGTTGAATTTTGGTGGGAGGTATGAAATATCGTTTAAAATAAGTCCAAAACTTAGATTCCACTTGGTTTGAGTTTTGAAATTTCTTATGGTTAGAAAAAACTAGTTGGTCCTTTTGGGACTTGGAATGGAGGTAGGCATGGGTGCTTAAGGCTTGATTAGGGCGCCCTAGTAGTTAGGCAAGCTAAGGTAGTTATAAGTAAAACAATGGTTTTCTGGGAGTTCTAATGGTCACAGGTTTATGATGAAAATGTAATTACAAGTTGATACTCTGAGCTCTACATTGACCCTCTTTGTTGCATTGTACATAATTTTGTTTTCTTGGACTTCATTTTTCTTGCATTTTCCTTCAATTTAAACCCCCTCTTAGATAGGCCTTGGGTGAAACAGTGGCCACACTTGTACCCTAATAAGAACTAAAAACCTCAAAAAATAAAGTTTATTCTAAACAATGTAAATAATTTGTAGACCAAATCTTCCTTCCTTGTTTGTCTCTCCATTTTTTTGTTCCTTGGTGTTCTTTGTGTTTTCCCTCTTGTTCTGCTGTTTTTTGTTGCTAGCCAGTATCATGGCCGAGTCTTCCCATTGCTTCCGGAATTGCAACAGAAACTTGGAATTGCAACAAAAACTCAGTATGTGGGTTAGTGAGCTCTTCACTAACCTATACCCACTGTAGGGGGGTGATGAGGTCAGTGGGGAAGTTGTGATAGAGAAGTGCTATCACACATGATGCTGTTGA
>Ga0209208_10003997_pt1 | contig 21024 bp, 17 predicted proteins | sample S1TSphfallax_3_FD_187694 | JGI IMG/M metagenome (GOLD analysis project Ga0209208, IMG submission 187694) | Host-associated microbial communities from peat moss isolated from Minnesota, USA - S1T2_Fd - Sphagnum fallax MG (SPAdes) (version 2) | ecosystem: Host-associated > Plants > Peat moss >...
CACACAAACCTTGTGAGAGGAGTCATCAAACCAACCTGCCATAAGAGGGATGTGCGTACCTAGGGCTAATCAAAAAGCATCTTTACATTATGACTTAATTTCCTACCAGCAACCAATATCTCATGTTGTGAACTTAGAATTCTCGTTGATCATAATCAAAACTGCTTCCCCAGTATAGAACATCACTACATAACCCTGGAATTTGAGAGAGAGAGAGAGGATTGCAACACAAGGATATAAAGGTCCAGTGATCAAAGATATCATCCCTACAAAACCCTAGAATTTGAGAGAGAGAGAGAGAGAGTGGATTGCATCGCAAGGGGACAAGGTCCAGTGACAGAAAGATTCTTACATATGACGAGATGAACAATATGAAAACTTTCATACTGACACACCATCCAGTGGCAGCAGCAATATTTATGACTTCACAAATACACAATAATTGGCAGTCAATTTCCAGTTCAAATGTATCTGAGTTGACATGATGGGTCTATGAGAATAAGGGACTATAACTCCTCTCAACATCTTTGTATGTATTCTCCTCTGAACCCTAGACATATACCCTTAACAATATATGTGTGAGTTAGCACAACATAGCACATGTATTTAGCATGTCCCTAAGAGACTTCAATGCACGTCTCAACATAGAAGGGAAGGGAGTTCACCTCCCCTTGCTTTATTTGCCAATGTACAATTTGTCCCTCCAAACTATACAGTGGTAGATGCTTGACAGTGGTGGTGATAACTCTAAGAAAGAATTATGAAACTTGCCCTATTCAAGCACATGAATAAAAGAGCACCTGAACAGTGAGATAAGAAAGGGCAGTGTTGGTGTCTGAAATTGTTGCATCTCTCTCTCCTTGCACCACAGGTGCTAGTTCAATATATGGAACAGATGCATGAAAGAATATTGTTGTACCTCTTTTAGTGGACCTTGCTTATCTGAGGAAGAGGTGACTCTCCAGTCAACAGACAACACTAAAAATATGTTGTCAAGTGGTGAACACCAGGAGTGTTCTTGAGAGCAGCTGCAGGCCTGTGTTCTGAACATCATGAAACAGTCTCTCCAAGAATTTTGGAGATGAGCAGTGGAAACCCAAAGATCTCACTTGCTTGTTGGGTAGCATGAAAAAGTCCCACGTGCATGAAAAATGGCCAAATAATCAGTGTCTACCAGAAACCCTATTCTTCACCCCTTTGTTGGCGAAGAAGAGATTCCTGCCTCTGTAATCTCATCTGTTGCCGGAAATTTGCAAGGAAAGCCTCCACTCTCTGATCAACATCATCATCTGCTGGCTTCAGATTGGTATCCTCAGCTGCATTACCAGAAACACTCCCAGAACCCGTTGCAAAAGGCCTTTCTTTCATAGCTTCTCCTGGTGCTGAGTCATGCTTAGGCTGCAATTGAGGGACTGCTGCTTTGATACCTAAAGAAGACTCTCCTTCATGCTTCCGAGCTGCAGATGTGGAGCCCTTAGAAGGAACTGACATAGGCTGCTGTCCCATGTGATGCAAGGAACGTTGAGATGGAGGTTTCCCCATGGAACTCTCCCTAAGGCTACTGCTGCTGCTACCTGTTCTACTACCAGTCGACCTCTGCGATTTGCGAGTCCTAATGGGAGATAGATGGACTTCAACGGGAGCAATTACAGTAGCATTGAGTGAAGACCGAGGAGAATGGAGAGGGGGAGGTGGCGGGGGAGGGAGAGAGTCCATGGGAGTGGCAGGGGGTGAACCTGGGGGCAAAGGTGGGGGAGAAGCTGTAGGAGTAGCAGGGGGAGAATCTGCCAGATCTTCATCAGGAATTGGGGATCTAGGATGATCGTCCACATGAGATGAATCTGTGGGACTGGCTGGTGGCAGCACTGCAACAACAGGTGGCGAGGTTGCCACAACTTCCTGCACAACAACCACAGGGGAGGCAGGAGGAGGAGGAGTGGGAGTAGCAGATGTTGATGCTCGAGTGGAAGGAGTAGGTGGACGGCTGGTGCTTACTGAAGGGATTTCCTGGACAAAGGTAGTAGTAGGTGCTGGAGTTGGACGTGGAGAAGGAGCTGGAGCTGCAACTACATCACCATGGGAGATGGTGGGAGATGATAATGATGATGCAGGGAGGTCATGATCAATCACATGCGCAGTAGGAGTAGTGGTGGTGGTCGGGAGTGGAGATCCAGAACCTTCAAAAGAGCGCATAGAAGTGGGAGCAGGGGAAGTAGATGCAGGAACCTCTAGCTGAACAGCAGGCACAGAAGCAGTGCTCATAGATGCAGCAGCAGAAGCAGCAGAGACATTAGGGTAATCACGCTCAAAAACTGGTGTAGCAGCAGCAGCAGCAGCAGCAGCAGGGGATCTTCTTGCTCCAGAAGCGAGTCGCTCGTTGAAGCTGTTACTGTTGCTCATGACTGGATCTTGGTAGCTGCTGCTGTGACTCATCACTGGTTCTCGTGGACGTGGGAAGTAAGATTCACGATCCAAGCTTTGCGTGGCAGAGATTTTGGCAGGAGTAAGATCTTCAAAGCGTGGAAGAGGAGTGGAAGCGCTCTTGCCAAGACCACGCACATCACGATAGAAAGCAGGCGGAGGTCTGACAGCCGGGAAATCACGAATAGGCACTGGGACGCGAGCAGGAGCGGGAATAGACAAAGGCGTGATGCTTTCTCCTACCGAGAAAATGTCCGGCATGCGCAGCGCTTCTCGTTGAAGCACCGTAACATGCCTCTGGTACACATCTCCTCTGTCCTGCAAACCGCCTCGGGATTGTGCTCCATTGAGAACCCCCGGCGTCGCCACCATAATTCCCACCACAAGAAACACGAAACAAAGAGACGGCGTGCACCACTCCGCCATGACTTCCTTCATTCGCAAAACAGACTCCGGTGGCTGCACATAGGTCGAGATCCATGGAAGCATCGCCGCGACCAAGAACGGCACACTCCGGATCACAGCCTCCCCTAGCTTCTTGGCCATACTCCACGGCTCGTGTACCATCTTCCTTGCGCCAGCCATCTCTCCAAATTGTCGTCTGTGAGGAAAGTTCCTCGCCGGAACAGACCACATATCTTCCATCACCATCGCGATCTGCTTGGAATCCGGACGTCGACTTTCACAATCCTATCTGCGGAGAGAGAGAGAGAGAGAGAGAGCCAGCCGAGCAAGAGACCACGAAAGCTTCAAAAGAAAAGCTTCCAAAACAACAGAAGTGGAGAAGTCGCTGAAGACTCTTAGCGAATCGGACACATGTATGTACAAGGGCAGGCGGGCGTAAGCAGATGACGGAAATGCACAAAAATGAAAGGAAAGCAAGAGAGAAGCCAAGAATATTTCCACAAGAGTTCGACTCCGAGAAAATCCTTCGAGCAAGGCTGTGCTCTCGCGTGCGTGCGGCGACAAGGATAACACCTAGAGAACCAGAACGAAAGGGGCAAACCAGGAGAGAAAGGAACCACAACAACAGGAGAATCGTTGAAAGAGAAAGGCAAAGAGCAAATGGATTTAACGAAAGAAGAACAGAAGAGACGACAATGTCGTCGAGAAGAAGAAGAGGAACAACAGCAACTGACAAAGAATTCGTGAGAAACAGAGTGTACAATCCAAGAACAACACTAAAACCTTGAAAAAAACAAAACCGAAAACAACGCTCGTTCAATACAAAGAAGAAAAGATGATATCAAAACCGAAGGAGCTTAGAGAAAACAAAACACTAAGCGAGAAACAACAGACACAACATGAGAACAAATACAAGCAACGAACGCACAACACCGAAGCTTGCAATAGAGTAAGTGTTTTTTTATTTTGGGCTTTGTGGTTTCAAAATCTGTGGAACGAAGAAGAACCAAAACCACAAAAGAAACAAACAAATAAACAGACGCTTGAACACGAAGAAGAAGAAGAAGAAGAAAGCTTCAATCTTGCGGACTCAACTCTCCCGCACAAACACGAACACCACAAAACAAAACTGAAGAGCAGAACGAAGAGAAAATAGGCAAAGTACCCACCAGCATACAAGAGCACCAGCACCAACAACGACGAAACTATGAGCCCCAATTAGTGCCGCTGGCATTAGTATGGAAACAGCAACGGCAACAAAAGAAACTCGAAGACCGGCGCACAAACAGCAACAACACACTACAAAAGGGGAGCTGTCGAGGCCGGATAGCTCAAGGTTTTTTTTGAATTGAACGAAATTCTTTCTGGCATTTTTGTGGCTTTTTATTGACTTTTTCTTTTGTTTTGGTTGCGCGGATTTGCCACACAGGGCTTTGGTGAAACGCTTGGCGATTTTTATGGGGGCATTTTTTATGTGGCTTTTTATTGGGTTGTTTGTCTTTTCTTTTTTTTTCCTTTCCCTCTTCCCGCGAGTGAATGTTTTTTTCGGTTGCGTGGATGTGCCGAGGCTTTTGCTGAAACGCGTGGCAATTTTTTTTGGCCATTTTTGTGTCTCTTTATTTTTAGAATAATACCACCTCCTCCAATGAGTGATTTGTTTTTTCGTTGGGTTGAAATTTTGCCGACGCCTTTGGTGAATGGCGTGCCGAGTTTTATTTGGGCTTTTTTGTGGCTTTTTATTGGGCCGTTTTTTTTGGTTGCGTGGATTTGCCGCGGGCTTTGGTTTTTTTTTTTCCCCTTTCCAAAAGATTGAAAATTTCAAATCTGGGGTTAGTACCTACTTACCTACCTACCTAATACCTATGTTTTGTCCCACTAGGTAGGTAGGTACCTCTCTACCTAAAGTTGAAAGTTGTAGGCGTTTCTTTTTTTTTGGGGGGCTGCCCGTTACACAACGTGAAAGTCCAATATGGGGCTGTTCCAAGGTTGTGGAACTACCTAATAACTAGGCACCTATGGGCCATTGGTCTGGAGTCTGGTAAATTCTACACTCTACTAAATATCTTTTGAAAATCTAGATCTGGTAAATTCAATAATTTAAATTATGGCGATTCTATAAAAAAATTCCTTGAAACATGGCGACTTGAGGCCATTATTCCCAAAGAAAACCTTTGTATGAATCACAGCCCCCCTTATTTTTGTCACCAAGTGGCAAAATTTTGCAAAAGAAATGATATCATGAATCACCCAAATACTAATAAAATTGAAAAATAGTATGAGTCATTGTGGTTTGTTTATTGGAATTTTGCCCAAAAGGGGAGGTGTGTTCCAATTGTGTTCATTAAGATTTAGTTTTGTAATTCTTTTCAGAAATAATCAATGGTTTCAAGAATAATTGGGTGTGCATCATTCTAAATCAGATAGGGTAATAAGCAATTATGTTTTATATTAATGAAAATTCTTCATGATTTGGTAGTTTGTTTTTCTTTACATAATCTTGGAATGGCATTCACACATAAACGATTTAACTCCTTGTTCATCAAGTAATCAAACATCCTTTAGTCGGGCCAACTTTTTGCCAAAGTATCCTATTATGTGCAAATTCATTATAAACTTAGACATTGTAACATAATGAAGTTTTCATGGGCAAACTAAAAAGAAGGCATGCTTTTATACCCTTAAAAATTCTTCATGATTTGATAGCTTGCTTCTTTCTTTACAATATCTTGGAATGTCATTCAAATGTGACAAATATAACTCCTTCCTCATCAAGTAATCAAACATCCCATAGTTAGAGCCAATTCTTTACCCAAATATCCTACATGCAAATTCCTTGTAAACTTAGATATTGTAACATAATGAAGTCTTCATGAGCAAAGTGAAACCAAGGCATGTGTTTCAAGCAATGACTACATGCAACATAACAACTTCATTTGCATCATTTTGGATCAATAACTCTTGTAACAAAGATTATAATTCTTGTTTTCAGTCAAGCTTTCAAATGTTTAATGGTGAATGATCATAAGGTGTTCATATAATTCCCACAAGTTTATTGAAACTATAACCTCATAATTCACATCGATGAGAGAGAGAAAGAGAGAGAGCTAATAAGGAAAAAGCATTGAAAACCCATATTTTGCTACTAATAATATCCCATGGATTTCAATTTCACATGCACATAAAATGATTGCCAAGTGATTTTTATAGCTGATTGAACTATATTAAAGTTGAAGAAAATTCGACAATTTGTTTTCCAACTAGCTTTGAGAAAATGATTGTTTTCATTTACACCAAGTTTAGGCCAAGTAAGAGGAAGGGAATTTTATCTTTTTAAATGACAATACTTAATGTTCTCACTAAAAATCTAAAAAATGATTTATGAATTGAAACCCCACAAATTTTGAAACACCCTCCTTATAATTGTAGCTAATAGCACAAAATAGATGAAAGAATGCAATTTGGTTCATAATAAATAGGAAATTTGCAATGTAAAATGAACCTTATGACTGAAAGCCTTGCAATTGGACCCATTGTCTTTAGAAATGCATAACCTGAAACTAGAAGAATGAAATCTAGAAAATCTAAAATCCTCTACCCATGTGAACACAAATGTTTGATCTAAGACGGATTACACACTTTACAACAACAACATAATTTCCTACCATGGTTTGAAAAGTGTCCATTTTTGCAAAGGAAGTAATAAACAATACAAAAGGTGAAGTCGTGTTTGGTTGGCATATTCAGTTTGGGTTTAAGTTTATTTTGCTTGTAATTTGTGCTTCTTGGTTTGGATCTTTTGGGATCATGGTGTTCCCATTAAGTTTTCAATGTGTTTTACATCAAGTTCCCTAGGTTTAAAGATGTGGAGTACTATAAAAACAGGGCAATTATGTGAAACATGGTAACCATTAAAAAACTTATGATCAAAGTTGGCCCTGGATGGAAGGCTAGAAAGAGAGACCCCAATGTGGTGCTGTGCTTCAGTCCCCACCCAAGTGGAGCAGACTGACATAGAGAACACTAAATTGATGGGCGAGGTGATGGGGGTCAATGTGGGTTCTCTGCCACACATAAGGGATAGGTAGTAAAGATACTCAAAGCTGCAGAGGAGAAGAGGCTCCTTCCCAAAACTTTCTTGCCTGTCACCCACACAAACATTAATTAGTAATGGACACTTTTTAAAAAAAACATTTCCTCAATTCCTACCATGGGTTTTGTTTTAGAAATTTGTGATGTAAAAAACACACAAGGAAACTCACAAACTCTGTGTGTGTGTGTGTGCCACCGCACTGGCAATCATCCACAAGAGAAATTAGCCAAATTTGGCTACAGGTCAGAGAGGAGAGTAATTTTTAAAAAAAATCCTGCCTATATATTGGCGACCTGCTGAAACTTATTGTCTAAATGTGGTGATTAATTTTTATTTTTTTTAAACCTCAAAATTTGGTGACTTTCACAATGAATCCTTTGTATTCGTCATCATGGATATCTTTTAGTGGGCAAGGTGTGAAATCCACCCCCCCCCAAAAGCTATTCCTACCCATCAAAAGAACCCAATAATATTCTTGTGACACAATGCAAGAACACACTCACTTATGGGCAGTCAATTGAAAAATTCAAGGCTCTGTAAGTTAAGGTTGATAGTTGATACCTAGCCTTATATATTTTGCCATGAATTAGTGTGATGAAGGAGCAGAGGCTTTCACTTAAAGAAAGGGATGACCTTTTTGGGGGTTTAGGGTGGGTGCTTTCTGAACAGACTTGCCCATACTAATAATAATGGTTTTAAGGAAGTATCTATGGTATGTTTTTTAAAAACAATTTCCCTGCCCTAAACTCAAGTTCTGGACCACAAGAACAAGAGGACTCAGGAGCATTTGCGCAGAGTACGGCAATTTTGTACTTTAAAAATATGACAGTCGCTCCATACTCGACACCTCAAGTCCCCCAAGTCTCTTTATTGTTGTTATTATGGTATTTTCATGAATGTTTGTTACTTGGCTGTCTCAGACAGTAGGTGTGTTCATTACAACCTGCCTCAGTTTTTATCCCATATTGTTTGGCCATAGATTCACTTCCATGTATATAAATTGTAAAGGGGCCACACTTTGTGAGACTTTGAATATCAAAGGTGTCAATGGTTGCTTACCCAAGCCTGAAATTTGTGAATTCTTAACATGATTAGAGTTAAAAGTCCCTTCCAAATTACTGAGGTGTGGTGACATATTCCCAAAGAGGTGTGGTGAGATTATTTTCCATTTGGGGCAAAAGGTGGTGAGGAGGTGATGGCAGATGGGATTCCTTTGGAATTTGGTGTTCCTGATGCATTTCACATGGTTCTTTCATCTTCTCACCAAGTGCCTAATGGTTATTTATTATGTTCCCAATTTGTTTCACAAGTTTCCATTAGTAATACGCATTATCTCATATGTTTTGCCCAAACTCTCTTGTACACTATGTAGGTTGCTCAAAAGAGAAGATTAGATACATTATGTCTATTTTGGGAGTAGTGAAAGTTTGCTCAACAAGTTTTCAACAGTACACAATGTGAACAGATTCAACCAAACTGGTTTGTTTTTCAGTCATTCACCATTCAAATAGGTCCATCACCTGAAAAAAATAACAAAATAAAATTCTTGAATCCCCGCCCCGCACCAACTTATTAATAATAATCACATTAACATAACAATGTTGAATGTCATGAGAATATTGCTAGAGGCCTAAATAGGGGACATTGGTGGAGTTGCTTTTAGCCGCACTAGAGTACTCTATGCACGATACTTTGGATGAAGTATATCCTTTTAAGTAGTGTGAAATTGGAAGTGAAGTGCGGACCTGTTAAAACTTAATAGAGTTATCCATAAAGTCACCCTGTCTTTGTGCCTGAGTAGTTGTGGAGGTAGGAGCAGCAAAAATAAAATAAAATGCAAAAGTCGATATATCTAGCAGAAGTGGAGGCGCTCAGGAAACAAGGAAAGACAGGATGAAACTCAGTTTACCACCAAAATTGATGGAAAACTAGCTTGGGTCCCAGTTATTTTGCTTTGTAAATTTTCCTTCTCAGTTACGTGTTTGATCAGCTATTATGCTGAAACTGGCCATTCTCGGCCCCTAAGCACCAGACTTTACAGATAACTCTAATATGCATAGGTATATGATAAGATCTCCACAAGTAAAAGGAGAAATAAAAGAAAATGATTACTTTTTGGATTGGCCAGTCATAATTTTATTGCCCTAGGTGGAGTCAATTAAGTAGTCTCTGAATTTATAATGTCAAGTTTTCATGTTTATGGATGTGGGAAAAGGGAAATAATTAACACTCTGTGTTGGATGTGATAAATATTGGTAATTTGGTTTAGGGTTTAGACTCTGCCCAAATTTGGGCGGCTCTGAGACTCAGAGTCCAGATACTCTTTAAGTTGTTTCCTTTCCACCTTGCGTTGGTTGGGGGCGGGAGAGAGATGGCTGCTGTTTAGCCGATCTTTGGACACATTGACAAAGTCGTGCACGGGCTGGGATTATCAAATTTTGATGTTGTTATGTCTGGCATGCTGTGGACCTAACAGTTGCTGAATTGTGCAAGAGAGTTGAAGATTGCTGATGACTTTGTGTTAAGGAGAGAGAGAGAGTGTGTGTGTGTGCATCTTTTTTATTGGCATGTGTTGAGAGTTTTATTATTACCTTAGTACCTAGGCTGGTTAGGGCCTAATTAATTTGATTTATTTTTGGAATTGACAATTTCTTAAAGAATTTTACATGACTACCATGCAAAAAAATCTGAAAGAAGCTCTCCAACAGCACATTAGCTTCATTAATTAGTATACTGCCCAATTGTATAATATTATTATTTTTACTGCCAAACATTAATGAGAAAGAAATAAAAAAAGATTAGGCATCTTGCAGCTGAACTAGCCAAGGTACTACGATACTTAATTAATTTGCAGATCATTTTATAGCTACCCCACATGGAGAAGTAGATTGTGTAGGTAGTCAATGTTTCTAGCACACTTTCTCTCAATTAGGATGGTTTGGACATTTGGACAGAAGAAGTAGCAGCTCTTTGTTTGGGTACCAAGTGCCCCATTGAAAAGCTGTGGCTGTTGATGTCATCCATCCAATTTCCTTTGAACAAATAGAAAATTGGGTGACTTGAGGAAGAAAAAAAATTAATGGTGAAATTATTGAATTTTGTTTAAGCAAATTATTGGACATTGGCAACTCTATCAGTGAACTTGACACCGTCATTGCATGTGAGGGCTCTTCTAGGGTTACTGATCTTTCAGGTTTCTCATCTTTTTCTCTTTCTGATATGCTTCTTGTGAGTGGTGGGTGCTCTGGAACTTCATTTGTTCCCTTGTCCCTTAGTGACCCACTTTGGGTATTGCTCTTCTAGCTTGGACTTGGGTCCTCTCTCTCTCTCTCTTTATTCCTTCTTTTCTCCCTTTGCTGGGTGTTTTGTTTTATGAAGTTTGTCAGGGTTTCATCACTTTACAAACTAAGTCAGGGAAGAGAGAGAAGATGAATCCATTAGATTTTGGGAAAGTCGAAAAGTCATCTTTCATGGAAATCAAACATGCTTAGCAAACCGCAATAATGTTTGACAAACACATCTATTTTGACTTCATATAATGTGACCATTAACTCAAAGAAGGAATTCACACTACTAACTATTGATAATGGCAATTCCCAACAAAAGAGAGAGAGGAAAAAAAGAACAAACCAACCTCAAGTCTGCCCACAACACCAACAACAAAGTGCAAGTGGAATGTGCCCCTTGATGCCATGAAGCCATTTACAAGGCCTTGAAGACGAGTCAAATTCTTCCTGGCCATGGGCACAATTTTGCTCCATCCAAGGGACGCAGGAAGTCCTTCCAAGGTTTTGACTTCTGATCCTAAACCCTATGAAGTTCCTTTGGATTTTGGGTTTAGGGTTCTTTTGGATTCAGATGAAATGGGGCTTTAAGGCAAATCACATATTGGAATTTGGAACACTCAAGGCGGATCTTTCATGAAGAAAGACCAAAATTTGTGTCCCAATTCTCAGTCATTGTTTCCACCCATATCTGTAGAAACCATAAGAAATGTATCCGATTTTTCATGCCCCATCTTGTGAAAAGCCTTTCCTTATTGGCCACATTATTGGTATCATTAATGTGGATGGGGAAATGCATATGGTGTGAATGTTTTGATCCGTTCATCCATTCTTTCATATGACCTATAAAAACAGAGTAAATTGTTTCTCTTATTAATTTCTTTTCTTTTGGTGGGGTGCATGGATCTGGGTTAGATCTTTTGGATCAAATATTGATTTCCATACACCCTTGTTTCCTATTTCTATTTTCTTCAATAGGTAACTTCCCATTTGTTATTGCACACTTATAATCATGTGCCAATTTACATAATATCTTGTGTACCCATTTGGAACTTAACTCACAAATTTTTCCTCATAGTTTATGATTTCTTTTATGTCATTTTAACAAACAAACCATCAAATTTCTTGCCACTCATCAAAACTATCTGTTTCCTACATTTCCCAAGTGCCATTTCCTATGATTTCGAATCGATTGCTTTGCTTGACAGCTCACATTCCCACAAAATAAAACATGTTTTAAACATGAGGACCGGAACTTGACATGTTGCAACCGATGAGATAAATGTCTAATTGAATTCCACAAGGAAAACATACCACACCCATCTCAAACTCTATGATGGTACATTCCCTTGGCACAAACCATGTGTGAAAGTGACTAGAAGACACAAACAAAATGGTACCCACTACTATGGCATGAAATCAATGGGACTCTGATTAGAGATAATCCATACTCCACTCCTCCAAGGGGAAGCAACAAGGGATGAACTCGTTGCACAATGCCAAACATATTGTCCTAATTGTGTCCTTTGAAGGTGCATTCACACTTGGTGTTAGGGACTCTAGTGTTGAGTCCCCCTAACACCATGCTAGCCATTCAATTAACATTAAACTATCACCCATTTAACATTGGATGCCACCTAGGATGCCACCTAGATTTTCATTTAACAATGAATTAACATCAAGGGCATTGTCATTATTGTGATAGGACATATCACCATATTACTTTTTTACCACACCCATTTTGCCGGAAATTCAAATGTAAGGAAAAAAGCATGAGAAAGTCGTGAAAAAATAAAACAGTTGAAAACCTAAAGTGGAAACCCATTTCCACTTGCCTTCCATTTTAAAACTGAAACCCCCAATTTTTAAAAGGAAACAAGCATCATGACACCATGTAAGTCCTTACTCTGGTAGGGCATTATGACTCCATACTCAGTTTCTGGCTGTAACGCGGTGACAGCAGGGGCGTCCCCGGGATATATAGCAGCTTCCTATTCATTCGCACCTGACCTGTCAGTTTTTGGAGGCAAGATGGCAAACACCCACCAGGATCGAACTTCATAGGGGAGGAACTTAACAACCCTAGTAACAAAAAAAATTTACATCAATCTTTTTTTCACTCTCTCTCTCTCTCTCTCTCTCTATATATATATATATAGAATATAATAATTAATTAATTAATTAATTAAAATTCCTTAGATTGCATTTGCCTGTAGAGAATGGCTGTTATTACTTCATTATATGTGTTCCTGGGTGGTGCATGCTGTAGACAGTCCTGGGTAGTACAAAAGAGCACTGCAGACAAGGAACTTTCTGAAGAAGTTGTATCCGAATCAGAACAGTGGATAGAAAAGCTAAAGAAGTTGTTGTTGTTGTTGTTATTATTATTATTATTCTACTACTATGGGTAGGAAGTTTACACAAGTCATGGGATGGAGAGTTTTAAAAAAAGGTTCTGGCCACAATGAATCTGTCGTTTGTTCATTTGTGCCATTCAAAAACACTTTTTAAATAAAAGTACGTAAGTGGACATTTTTTTAACAAAAAAAAGTCTTTGTGCCAAACATTCAAAAGTCTTAACTTATTTGAGAAAATTGGTCATGTGCACAACTTCAACATGAGGTCGGTCTCTCTCTCTCTCTCTCTCTATTGCTTATCAAAGGGCAATTTTAGAAGAGCTGACGAGCACCTGCTTGCCACCTGTTGCAAGATATGAAAACACCAAACCCTGACAAATAAGCTTGCTTGCCTGCCGCACCTTTAGACAACAAATGGAGACGAGCAACTGGGTGGAGGGATTCAGGTTCTGAAACCACCTCCTTTCCAGCCCCACCACCACCACCACCACCAGAAACCACAACTATGCATCTACTACCTACTAGGAACACTTATACAACACTTTCCTCAAACACCTCATTGTATTGAGGTGGCACACAAGTGTCCAATGGATGGTTGCCACCCACCACTTTCTTCCGCCTCACTCATCACCACATAAGAATGAGTAGGATGAGGACTAATTTATCTATAAAAGGAAGGTAGTTTGTTTCTTTGGTTTGTCTCTTGAGATCTTTTAAAACCGCCAAGTCCCCCCTCACTATGTGCTTCGTACTCTTAAACCATGATGCCAGCCCTTGTTCTACCTCTTCGTATAGTTGGAAAGCCCTCAATGAGTAGTGATGCACCTAAGGTGGACCTCTCAGACCACTAGGTCCCCCCTCACCGTGCTCTTCATACTCTTAAACCATTAGGCCCCTTGCTCTGCCCTCTTGGTATCTTTGGAAAGCCCTTGATGATGAGTAGTGGTGCACTAAGGTGGTTTCATAGTGTTTAGACCTATGGGAAAAGCATTATTGAATATTGAACAAAATATTCAAAGAAAATTCAATAAAATCAAAGCTAAATATTGTAAAGAAATTGGGGCAAGCTCTTGATACTCTGTTGGAAAGGCCTTAATGAGTAGGATTTGTTAAAGTTGATTTTGTAATTTTAGACCTAAGGTGGGGGAGATATTGAATTTTGAGTAATTTTTGGTCATTGGAAATTAGTTTAAATTTTAAAATAGGTTTGTTTGCAATTGAGCTATATCATCAAGCTCATGTTCACACTTGGGCCAAGAAGGGTGTAGGCCACAGTATTATAGATGATTTAAGGCTTTGGACTTGGATAAATTTTGAAACACCCCTAAACCTACGACCACCACAAATCCAAACCCTACCGATCTTTTTTGAATCAAATATCATTTAATTATCTTCTTGTTTGTTACACATCATCTTCAGCATTTTTCTTTTTGGGGTGAATTTTCACAACTTGATGACCAAAAACATCCAGTGCTACATATCATACAAAGGATTTTTGTTCAAAAAAAGTGTGAAATTGGTGAGATTTCAAGGAAAACATTTCTGAACATGCCATATTTAGGCAATGGGTTCTAGCAAGTGGCCAAATTTCTCATTTCCTCTCTTAGCTGTAGCCAACTTTGGCTAATCCCTCTATTGTGGATGGTTGCCAGTGTGGTTGTTACATCACCAAAAAAAGAATTAAATTATTAATTAATTAATTTTAATTACAAAAACCCTGATCATCTTGCTCATAAATTGCCAAATTCCGAATTGAAATTTGAGCTTTGTTTCAAAATCAGCAAGGCCAACTAAACAAAATTCAATGGAATCAAACTTGACCCAACAAAATCCAAGATTATATTTAATCAAAAGAGTTGTGCTAAGTAAGAGTAGTCTATACGGTTCAAATAATCTATTGATGATGAGACCTCTTTGCCCAATATTGCCATTTAAGGTCATCACATCCATCTAGTATCTAGAACATGCATTTGTGGAAAACCTTGGTTGAGATCCGGCCAAATGGAAGGGGAGGGTTTAGGGTTTAGGGTACTCCTTCCTTTGAGTACTCCGCAAGACTAAGTTATGCCTCTTGGCTCAAGTTACAATGTGTAGGTGGATGCCCTGGTAGTAGGGCATTACGGGACGTAATGATCAAGGCTGGCCGGTGCAGTGGGTCCTCCCACCATATAGACTTGCCTTGTGCAAAGGGCATTCTGCAAAACAAAATGCCCACCAAGAGAGTGTTGGGCGATTGCTCAACCAGAAAGGTCATTACCAGAGTTGGGCCGATTATTAGAAATAGGAACAGACTGTCCACGGTGATACCCTCCATGGTTATTACGGGTGGTTTCTTAAGACTCATAATCGTGGTTCTGAAAATTTAAATAACCCATTCTAACCACAGTTCTCAACATAACCATGGTTTGAGAAATTTTGAAAAACACGGTCCAAAGAGCCAGGGTTTTTTAGAAATATTTAATAGGGTTGTTATTTATTTATTTAGGGCTATTGAATACCCAAGCTCATTGCAGTTCTCAGCTTATGATGATCTAGAAGCTGAGAAGTGGGATATCACAAGAAAAAAGTGAAAAACACAGTGTGCAACCCTAAACCCTAAACCCTAAATCTTTAGTTGGGAAACAAGTGCCACCCTCTTAACCCAAAGGACCCACCAAAGTAAATACAAACAGCACCTGTCCTCCAACAAAAGAAACCCATCTACCACTTGTCATGTGTGTGCTTGAGACACTGAGGAAGAAAGCCCAATCTCTTGAGGTCATATTGCTTCTTGTCATGGAAGCTCAATTGCAAATTGGTGGCATGTATAACACATTCCTAGTTTAATCTCATGGATGAATGAATTCTCTTCTCATATGTTTGAACCTAATTTCCTGGAGTACCTACCTGTACTAGGTCTGTTTGGTTTTTTCCATCATTTTTTTGATTTGGTGATAGTGGTGAATTTTTTTTTGCTGAGAAAAGAGTTTTTCACTCTTCAAGAAAAAGCTCAATTCTCACATGTATATGGGCTTATTATTGTTTGGTTGTCATGATAGCTCAATGCAAATTAGACGAATGCATTATTCAATATTATTTTTTTCATCTCATGGATGAGTTTTATAATGATGGAATAATCATGTATACTTGACTTACCTACCTACCAGCATACCTATCTATCTGCCTACATACCTACATGAGTTGATCCCCTCTTGTTAGACACTTATGACCTAACAGAAGTGAACCTGCACACACTATAGAGTATGGATGAGAAAACACTCCAAGTTCTATTCCTGCCTCCCATAGGTGGTTAGGTATCCACCAGTGTTGTCCAGTTATCACATTTTAGGTTTATCTTACAAAATACCATAAGAATATATTCTCATTTTTTAAAAGAAGCATATGTATTTCAAAAAAATCTGAAATCTACTGCATCATCTGGTTACACATTATTTTACTTTTTTTTCAAAAATCCAATTATGAATATGCTAATTTTTAAAATTTTCACAAAAATGACGAATATACACAAAGGTTATGCATATCAGTTTTCTGATTTTATTACCTACAAAAAAAAACCTAGAATCAATGTGTGTTTTATGTGCCCGTAATGTGCACTCAAAGAAAGCAGTGGTCTGTTGCAAAGTGCAAACACTTGATTGTGCTCTCACTTTTGCAAACCCTAATTTTGAAAACCTAAACCCTACATGATGTAAACCTTAAATGACATAATCCCTAAAGTTAATGCATATTTGGATTGTCAAAATGTGACCTCCATGAATATCTATTCTCTCCGGATGCACCAGTCTGGATAAGGTTATGCATAATGAAACTATAATGCCAGATATCCAATGGTTGTGTATAGGGCTGAATATCAAACTGAATTTTAAAAATATGAATATGTATGTATATATATCCGACCATTATCCAAATGTTTATTCGAATTTTTATATATAATCAAACAACATTGGTATCCACTAACTAGGTACACACTTGCATCTACCTTCCTAATAGCAACCAACTGGCTTACTTACCCTTCCCACATGTAATAAGCACTTACATTCCCTCTCTTTCCTTACCTACACTACAACAAAAGGTGGGCACAATTCACTTTGTAAGCGAACAAAAATGAAGCATCTTTTGGAATGGTATCTATTCAGGATAACAAGGTAGGTTAGCAAGGTGGAGTGAGGGGCAAAGGAACACTAGGGTTTAGGTAGGTTAGCAAGGTGGAACGAGGGGGCAAAGGAACACTAGGGTTTAGGTAGGTTAGCAAGGTGGAATGAGGGGGCAAAGGAACACTAGGGTTGAGGTAGGATAGCAAGGTGGAATGAGGGGCAAAGGAACACTAGGGTTTTGGTGTACGGTAAAACCCAAGGCCCGCTGGTTTGACCAAAACAAGGGTCCACATGCAGCGGCAATGAGCATGGGCCTGATTCGGGTAAAAGTCCGACCGCAGTTCTGTCTTCTGAAATGCCTTGTAAACAACATACAAAAAGCATATATCTTGGGTAAGGTGCCCTCCTCTGATTACACTGAAAAAAAATCCGGAGCTAGTCTTTATGCCCAAGTTTTGTTGCGCCACAACATAGTGAGGGGCGAAGGGAAGAAGCCTTCCAAAACCGCATTTTTCAAACTTCTCAACAGATATTCCGTTCAAATCGAGAAGGGCCCTCCAATCGACAATGACGGATGTCCCTTCCAAAAATGGAAAGGACGTGCATTTGACACACACGCCCGTTGTGCATCACTAAGTACGTGAAATAACAAAGGCAGATTTTTTTTTTAATGCATTATTAAGCCGGGCGTTGCGAGAAGGAAGGGGCTTTCTTTGATTTTCTGGACTCGTCATCTTGACAAACTAACTAGGGTTACAAAATACAAAGACTTTCAATGTGCCAACACATGTCACACAATTGTTTTGGAAAATGTAGGCGAAAGGATATTGACATGATGGGATTCTAGTCTAGATCCCGACACTAAAACCCTTTCATGCTTGGGTGATACAATTAGGGTTTTAAAATGCGCATATGTGTGTGTGGTAAAAGCATCAATGGGTGGTCATGTCCAGGTCCACCCTCAAAAAAAACCCTTAATCCTCTTTGAAATGAGTCATCAACATGGGGCAAATGGAGGGGAACTTGGGAGGAAACCATTGGTCAAATGTGCGGAACCAAGTGTGTATATTTTGACACACATAAGTAGGGACATATGTGATGAGTCACGAGTTTTTATTTAATTATATAATTATATAATTAATTAATTAATTAAAATTTTCATTTCTTTTGCTTAAATCCATAAACGCCTAACAAGCCAAATCTGGCTATTTTTGGACTTTTAAGTCGATGTAGCAAGCCAGTAGAAATTGAATGCTTTCTCACCGAGGGTGGTCATGAGTAGGCTCCAACTGGAATGCTGAGTAGGCAAAAGCTCTCATCAATTTAGGGTTTAGGAGTTTGACAAATGGAATCCATGGGATGACCTCTCCTCACAGGGGGAGGAGGGTGGGGGGTGAGGTGGTTTTGCCTGAGAGCAACAAGGAGCTAGTCAAGTGAAAAACAAATGAGCACCCCTAAACCCTAAACCTATTGGATAGGAGCAATTTGAGCATGCATCATGGGGGGCACAACAAGTCAAGGATAATCCATAGGCAATTGGTTGATTTACATGTCTTAAAAATCCTTTAAAGTGATTTTAAGAGGTTTTTGTTTTTGCAAGAGTGATCAATGGCACAGTTGACAAGCCTCTAAGAGGGTCCATGCGTTTAGGGGTGGGAGTTTTGTGGAGAGTACGGGCCTAAAGCATAGCAACCACTCCATGCAATGTGTATCATGGGAAATTTTTGAGAAAAGAGGTGAGGAGATTTGATTCGCGAAATGTCGGCTGCTGGAGCAGACAATATATTCATTCCACTGGAGTCCACATTTTGTTTTTCAAAATGCCCACCCATTTGTGCAGGACAGCTTTTTCTCCTTGATAAGGTGCCTTGGAGATATCTTTACATTGGAAAGTTTTTTGCCAGTGCTTTATGGTTGTTGTTGGAGGTTTGTAGTTGTAACGAGTATAGAAGTTATGCCACATTCATGCGTCAGTGTGCCAAATCTGCACATCTGTTTCTCATTGGAAGAATGGCTGGGCAACTTTGTCATCACGAAATCGTCCTCATGTATTCTTTAAGCTTGTTCACCTCGGCATGTTTTGCACCCATCACCTCCCATGTTATGAGTACCAAAGGGCATGTAACATGCAAGGTAGCATGTTAACCCATAATCACCTTGCAGCTATTGTGTAGTGCATTAGGAGGGCACCACCTTACATTCAAAAGAAATTTTCCATAATTCTAGAAAAATTAGTTGAACATACATTAGGTGAAAAAAAAATTCCAAAAATTTCTCAATTTCTTGGTTGAAAAATCAACAAAATTTGTCAAGAAAAACAAACACTGCTTGGAATCAGTTCCCAGTGACTGAATTTTGCAGTAAAAATATGATTATGCAGTCAAAAATATTTGGTAGGTATCATTTTTTTACAACTTTTACAAATTTTGTAAAAACTTTAAACGTTTCCTTTGATTTCCCAATTCCAACTTCAACTTATTGGTGTAATGTTTGTCTCACTCATTTGAATCATAAGCATAAAATCCCATCTACAACAACCACCACCCTTTCTAACCTTCTTTCTACTATCAAGCCATAAACAAATAAGTTATTTCTCTAAAATCATTGTTCAACACTTGGTTTGACACCAAAGTTTATGTTTTTCTTTTTTGATTCTAATGGTTGGAGGCAACTTCTTTTGTAACATAGTCCAAACACACTTTTAAAAATAAACCCCTCAAACACACAAAAAAGAAAAAAGAAAAAAAAGTTATCTCTTAATTACCATCATATAAGAAAATGGCATAAAATAAAAAAATAATAAGAAAAGGTGATGCTTGAAAAAAATTTAGCAAAAAGGCACATTATTTTGAAACTAGTTAACAAAACAAAACATACATAAATTGCCTTTACATATGCAAACTTTCCTCACCCAAATAGTTGTGTGCCATGAATTCCATTTTATGGTGTATCATAATATAGTTGCAAACCTTAACTTACACACTCTCATTGTTTGTCATCTCCTCCTTCTACCATGCATATTTAACCACCATCTCATTGTACAAAGTTATTTTTGTTTGATTTTTGTACCCAAAAAAATGGATGGTGGGGTTTTCTGAACTTGATAATAGGGCCATTTCCTTACCTAGTTTATGCATTTTGACCAAGCCCTCTAAACTTTGTATACAGTTTTTGCCTATTTTTCAAATTAGTCTAACTATGTATCTTTTCGGCATATATGTTAGATAGGTTGTACTCAATTTTGTTGGTAGTATTGGAATGTAATCATTATCTATAATGAAAAAGATTTCCAACAAAAAAAAAAGTTCAATAATACCACCCATGGGTAAATAGTGCAACACATTTTCATGAATTTCTGCTATTTTGATATTTAACATATGACATTGCAAACTTAAAGCCAAAAGATGCCTACTTGGGTTTTTGGGATTTAATTGTATTACCTCCTTTTATACAATGGAGCTATTGGACAACATGGTTGCCCAATTGTTCCTATGGTATTTAAAAGTTATGTTTCGCAAAACTTAAAATGACAAATAGCTTTAAAGTATAATTGTTGGTTGTTATGTTGACATCTACACAAAAAACAAAAAAACAATTGAGTTCAATCGATGACCATTTGCAAGATGTTGATTGGTCATGAATGCTATGACTTCCCATGGCCAAAACATGATAAATTAGATAACCAATTTAGATTTATTCACACAAAGCAAACAAAAAATAAAAACACAATTTTTTGGTAGGGTTTCTCACTAAATATGAAGTTATAAACATTATATTTCTAGGTTTACCATGTCCTATGTCCTTCTTATAACATCTATGCATGATTTTTGCTTATCGGATTAAACTCATGCTTTAAAAGTAAAATAAAATTAATATCACATTTAAGTGGGTTAAGTAATTATGACAAATGAAAACACAAATTTTGAACATCACAAACTTTCCCAAGGCATTAGACATAACAATACTGAAAACCAAACCAATTTTCTTTACAAATTTATTTGATTAAAAGAAGAAAAAAAAACTCACTTCCAAAACAATTTTGAATTCTTCAAATGTATTTTCAAAATTCCATAGTCATTGAGGTGAAACACATTACTTTAAAAATAACCCATTAAATCATAATTTTATCCATTCAAACAAAAAAAATAGTACCACCAAAAGTTTTAAATGGTTGTATTGAAAACACTTAGTCCTTGATTAAATGAATTGAACTTTTGGTGTATAATAATCAAAGACCCCAATTTTTGCAATGCAACACTCACCTTTGGTGTTTACTTTTATCATATGTCTTTTGATAATGTTTCCTAAAAAATGTTCATTTTGTCCACATGAACACATTATGATAAAGGTTTTTTTTTTTTTTTTTTTTTTTT
>Ga0209208_10003998_pt1 | contig 21023 bp, 13 predicted proteins | sample S1TSphfallax_3_FD_187694 | JGI IMG/M metagenome (GOLD analysis project Ga0209208, IMG submission 187694) | Host-associated microbial communities from peat moss isolated from Minnesota, USA - S1T2_Fd - Sphagnum fallax MG (SPAdes) (version 2) | ecosystem: Host-associated > Plants > Peat moss >...
CTAGTTAACTGGGCCCACCCAGGGCTAATAAGCCCAACGACTAGGAGCGTGTGCCTGGGCTAAAAGTTTGGGAGGCCAAGGGCCCAGCACGTTTCCTCTGAATTATGATCACCTTGAGTCATCTGGGAAATTGGGGGTACGGGAAAATGAGAAGCCAGGATGAAAACCGTAGACAGGGAAAAAAACAGGGGACCAAACTGGTTTTCTCACCTAAAGTGGTCCTCAGGGGAGTATCACCCCAAGTTTTGGATTTGCCGTACCTGTGCCTTGAATGCTCCTCGTATTCATCATTAAATTTGACGGTTTGGCAATTAAATCCTGCCAATCTTCTGCACTGATACCACTCTCATGAAACAGTACCCAGTTTTTCTCCTCATGTTACACATAAACTCAATTTGGGGATGAAATTGGGTTTAGATGGTCAAACTAGGGTTCAAAGCTAGCGTGATTTTTTTAATCAGTAAATTTATTAATAAATCTCTATATGCTTGAAAAGATGCAAAGCACTAGCAATTGCATGAAGCACTGCTAAGGAACAAATTCTTGGTGTATTTGGAGACTACCTTAAAAAGGTCAGATTCACTCCAATCCAAGCAAATCTGAAAACAAGGAGGAAGTTCACGGAAAATAAATTTTGGCCACACTGAACCAGCACCCACCTGTGCACCATCATCCACTGGATGCCTGTTATTATTCAGTTATGGATGAAGCTCAACTGAGTGTTAATAATTTGGTTTCACCTTGGTAACCAATTCTGTAGGAAATAGATCTCATATATCAATAGATAAGTAAGGAAAAATAGCTAACTATTAGGTAAGTAGATGGTTTATACATAGGTAAAGGTTGTTTTTACTACCTACCTTCTAACAACTTGCTTGTGAGTTGATAGTAAGTTGGTAAGAAAAAAAAGCAACCAAGCTAACCACCATAGTTGGCTAGAGAACCAGAACCCGACAGAAAACTGTTTCCTCATCATTACCATTCATCCTTTGTGGTGTGCTGTTTGGAAGTGTCATGCATCCTTGGTGGGACCCCCTTTCCGTTCCCTCTCTTTATGGGCTGGTGTCGAGCAGTGGTTTTTAATGAATTTTTGGCATTAGCCAAAGTGGCGATCATCCATTGGAAGATGTAGAAAAAGTGGCTATGATATCTAGGAAGATTTAGTCAAATCTGGCTATATACCATATATGAAATAAAAAACTTTAATCATTCTTCAGTAATTTTGGTGACACACTGAAAAAACCATATATACAAATCTGATGATTTTTAGTATTTTTTCTCTCACTTCTGGCGATTGAAAACTTCCAAAATTGCTTCATTTTTGAATCTTTTAATTTAAATTTATTTTTTTGGCGAAATTTAGACACTAGAAAAGGCTGCTACCCCGGTACATGAATTCTGGTTAATCCTGGGAGTCCCAGGGTTTCTTTTACTGTAGAATTTTCGCCAAATTTCCACCTGGAGATTATGATTTTCACTTATGCAAAGGATTTTTCATGAGAAAAATGACCCAAATTCGCCAGATTTTGAGGGGGAAACAACCTCCAAATCGCTAGATTTTAATGAGAAGTTCCAGTAGGTAGCCAAAAAGGATAAAAGGAGTCTGTTGTTTTGCAACTTTTCATAACTAATATGAAGCCAAATTTGGCTAAATTATTCTCTGGATGATGGCAACTTTCACTTAAAAAGAAACACTGCACCACTACCCCTGGGGCTTTGAGCCTTTTACCTACTACTAAAGTTCTCTAGTGGCTCCAATGAATTTGGAAGTGTCATGTTCCAGCATCCTTGATGGGACCCATCTCCCATTTTAAAGATTTGCTTTTATGGGCTCTACTTGGAAGCAGGGAGAGAGACTATGGAACTCTATTATGGTAACCTAGTTTGGTCCTCACATTTGAAGGAATGTTCACCATGGCTGTTTTTTGTTATTTACATCCACAGTGAACCATCAGCACCCCAGAGCTCACCATCCACTAGATGCCTGTTAATATTGAGTTGTGGATGAACCTCAAGTGCGGTTATATGTAGTTGGTTTATATTCTGGAAGAAGAAGCTCTCATATATGGGTAGATAGGTTAGAAAATAGGTGATTACTTCGTAAGTAAATTGGTTTATACATAAGGAAAGGCTGTTTTTACTACCTACTTACTAACAACCCCACAAGCAGGTTGTGAGTAAGTATGTAGCAAAAAAACAAGGCGTCACAAACACGCTGGCCCTGCCAATAAATAAGATGTTGTGCATCTACCTCTCTGTCCACACTCTCAACACCAAAAAAAACATCTGTTCCAATTTAAACAGTCTAAACACTTTCACCAAAGAAACGGATTCACCTAATGTGAAACCAGTTCTAATAAGGTAAAACTTCCAAAAGTTGGATCAAATGCGATAGTCCCAGGGCCCCAAAAAGGACTGAGCTAACTACCATGGTTAGCTAGGGAACTGGAACCCGACAGAAAACTGTTTCCTGACCACTTACTTACACCATCCATCCTCCTCGGTGCACTGCTGGGTGCTGGTTCACTCAAAGTAGGAACATTTTTCAGGAACAAACAACATGACGGAACGCATACATTTTCTATTTGGTCCCATTATTTGGAGAAAATTTGACTCTTTCGAGTGTGTGTGAATTGCGAGTTCGTTCCATTTTTGTGGAGCTTCAGTAATGAGCCGTTGTTGTCGTGTTTGTAATTGCAATAGAACATCGTCCTGGTCGTGGTAGTAGTAGGATTAGTGGTAGTACCAGTAGTGGTGGTGGTGGTGGTGGTGGTTTCCTTGATCAGCAGTGTGCAGAGATCGGGGGCGCAGATGGCGCAAAACTTGTAGTTTTTTTTCTCTTTCTCCTGATGAATTGGGTGGGGCCTAGTAGTGCATGACTTGGAAGCGACAAAAAAACCACAAAGGAATCGCCTTTTGGAAGGAAGAGGAAGAAGCGATCCTCCTGCAAGAGGAAGAAGAAGCAAAGAAGACGAGCTAGTGTTCATTCTCAGGACAATTATTCTGAGTGCTGTGGAAAATCATTTGGTAACAAGGAGAAACACGGGACCTTGCCAAAAAAGCAGAAAAAAACCCGAGTTTTCTTGCGTTTCGATGGACGCGAATTGGCGCTCAGCGGTGCGAGATCTTCATGTGCTCAGTTTGAGCTTTTTCTTCGTGTTCCTGGCTTACGGAGCTATACAGAATCTGGAAAGCAGTCTTCTTAACGTAAAACTTAGTTCCTTGCCCCGTATGTCTCGTTGAGCATGATCAGAAAGAAGAAGATGAAAAAGAAGACAAGAAAAGAAAGACTCTGGTTGCATTCGGAAGAATTCGGAATTGTGTGTGTATACCTACACTTTCTATTGTAACTCAGGAGGGACGCTTTTTGTTGTTGTTGTGCTGTTGCTGTCTGTACGCAGATTGATGGTCTGGGATCAACCTCGCTCGCTGTGCTGTATCTTTCTCTAACAATTTCATCACTGGGAGCACCTTTCGTGGTCATGCGGTTGGGCTCCAAGAATGCCATTTTGTTCGCACTCTCAGGATACTGGATTTTCATCGTCGCCAATCTCTTCCCATCTTGGTAAGCTACTATGAGTCTTCTTCTTTTTCTTCCCAAGCATTTTTCTTCTTCTTGCATTCCGACAACAACAGAGCAAGGGTTTTCAGGAAAAAAAGAGAATTTTCTTTTTGAGTTTATTGTGATATCTTTTCTCACAGGAATTTTGGCATCATGAAGAAGAAGAACCATATAACAGGAACATTCAGTCGTTTCCCTTACTTTCCTTAAATCTTTTACTCTGAGGTTTGATTTCTAGTATGCTGCCATCTTCAATTCTTGTGAGCAGTGATGTTGTGCACTCTCTCAGCTATTGCATTTGAATTCCCTAATTAGGGTTTCTGAGTTCCATCTTGACAAAGCATGTTCTGTAGCTTACTCAGTTTGTTGACTTACATTGTGCCGCAAGCAACAATGATGTTGTTGTTGTTACTTAGAATGATAAAAACCTTTCTAGTGTACATACGATTTGCTGCCAAATTGATGCTGTAAAACAATAACATCACTGATGGAAATTTAAGTTGATGTGCTTATCCTCCTCATGTCTGTGGTTTGCACTCCAACCACAGAGTGAGACATATAGATGATACACCTGGTGTTCCTTGTATCAATGATGATGATGAAGCTTGGAATAGTGTCAGTCTTAGAGGTTGTCAAACTTCCAATGAAACTCCCTCCTCAGAAACACCCCTGTGGTATTTGGTTGCTAGGTACACCATGATTCCTGCATCCATATATGAGGGTTTTACAGGTTCCATCCTTTGGGTTGCACAGGTTGGACATCTCCCTTTATTGCAATGCAAACTGCTGATATTCCTTCTTTTAGGTTTTGGCTTGGTGTGTGTTGTCTTCAATTTCAGAATATAGAGTGAATGTCTATAAAAAGAGAGGGTGCAAACTTTTTGTTTCGTGAGATTGTTACGAAATAGTAGAGGGAGGTTGTGAGAACAAGGTCCCTCTTGACTGTTTGAGCCAAAAAAGGATGAACTGGGGATAGTAAATCAATGACAAAACATGGTGTTGGGGGGCTTTTGCAGGGTACTTATTTGACTTTTGCAGCAAAGAGTCATGCTGCTGTGTGCAACATCACAGAAGCCACAGCTATTGGGAATTTCAACGGGCAATTCTGGAGTGTGTTTGCATCCAATCAGGTCCTATATGTACAAGATTAACTCAAGGATTCAAGTAACTTGATCATCAGTTCAATTTTGCATATCATTCTCTGAATCTTTGATTTTGGAGTTTCAGGTGATTGGCAATCTCATAACGCTGGCCTTGTTACAATTTGCAAAGGTGGGTGCCCAGTAAGAAGTCAGACCATTGCTCTACTCTTGAGTTATGAGGAGCTTATTTGATGATTTTACATCCTCCCATCAGTGAGCCTCTGATCTGTCTCATGGTTAGGTCTTTACAGGCAAGAGCTTTGTTTGAGAGTATTTGAATTCTCAGGAAGGTTGCACATTGCTAAGTGTCCAGGTGACCTAGATAGAGCTGCATTGCTGATTATGTGATGGAAAACTCTTTGGGTCATTCATTGTTTTCTCACTCAAACAAAACTTGTGAAACAGAGCTCATCAGTGGATCCAAGCATGACCACTCCAGGGATAGTGCAACTCTTCATTGTGTTTCTGGGAAGTATGGCTGTGGGCACTGTGTTTGCTTGTCTTTTAAGACCACATGACCAAATATGCACATCTGAGCAACCCTTGCTACAAAGTGATTCAGTCAACTCTGTCATTTGCAACCGTTCCTTTGTGAAGAGTGGATTCTCACTCCTATTTGAAAAGAAGATGCTGCTGCTAATATTGATCTTTCTGTACATGGGCTTGCAGCGGGCCTTCATCTGGTATGTGCTCTTTGTGTCTATCCCTTGCTTGCATGCTTCTCTCACCCTGTAAATGCTCTATACTTCTATGCCTCAACACAGCCTCTAGACTTTTTGTTCTCTGTCTGCATTATTTCACATTTCTTACCATGGACAAGCTTTGACAGGGGTGACTTCACCAGAGACATAATCACCCCAGCTTTTGGAGTATCCTGGGTTGGAGGTGTGATGGCTGTGTATAGTGCTGCAGATGCCATTGTAAGCTAATACTTCCCTTAGTCATGCATGAACTTCTTCAGTGACCTTCTAGAAAGTTTGACTCATTCGACTGTCCACTGCAACTGTGAGTTCTATACTTGTCTATGCATGTGTAATTTTACGTGTGGCACATATGGGACAGGGGTCGTTGGTAGCAGGCAAATATTCAACAGGGCTGGTGTCAATTGCCATCATCACATCTGCGGGTGCGATTACACAAGCTGTTGTTTTGATAATATTCTTCTGGAAGCAAGAGTAAGTTGAAGGCTCAATGGGCATGCCTTTCTCATGTTCACCATCTGTAAACTAAGAATCAGGAACCTTTCTTCTTTGTGAACTACTCTGCAGCTATGGTTATACAAGGTGTTTATGTGGAGACATTTGAGGAGGATGCACTATATGGTTGTTTGAACTTTCTCTGCATCCAATTCAGGTACACAACTGGTTGGACCGATTGCGCCTTGCTTGTGGGACTGTCGATTGCATGGGGTGTTGGTGATGCAACATTCCAGACACAGATTGGTGCTCTTCTTGGGATCCTCTATCCACATGATACTGTGAGCACTCCATCCCTGTAGTTGGTTTACTGATTGGTCCAAGTTACAAACACCTATCTGCATGATAATTTTGAATCATAAATTTCAAAGCGTATATGGTCGAGTCAAGATGAGGGTCAATTGCAAAAATACAACAGTTTTTATTTTGGGACATAATGGGGAACAGGAGGCTGCCTTTGCTCAGTTGAAGATTTGGGAGAGTGCTGGAACTTCGGTTGCTTTCTTTGTGAGCACACACATGGATCTAGCAGCGAAGCAATTTTCTTTGTTGAGCATCCTTGTTGTCTCCACAGCCGCACTTTTGGTGGTTGTGTTAAGACCTGAGAGGGCAAACTCATTGAAGGCTTGATTAGGTGATGGGTCTTTACAAGAGAAATTTCTTGACAATTGGAATTCATCCTTGAAATAGGTTGTGTGACATGAGATGCCTTGACACAATGAAAATGCTTTTGGCATAGGGTTCAAGGGTCATGCTAGGAGCCTCTATTGTAGTGTAATTCTTGGAAGATTGATTTGCCTCATGGATCAAACAGAAGTTCAAAATGCAAGAGGATAAAAAGGCAGGGGCTGATATAATGAAGTTCTGCTCAAGTGGTTGCTGCAGCTTATGGCAAAGCACCAGACCTTGTTTTTCTGATGCAAGTGTTTAAGCATTGTACATGATGTAACCTTATCAAACACCATATCTAGGCAAAGAGGTTCTTTGTCTGTGGACCCATGAGCAGAAGATGAAAGGGATTTCATGATGTGCTGAGTGTCTTGTTGTTGCACATGGTCTTGCAGGCTGTGTTATGAAAGGTTTGATTCTTGCTTTGAATTGTTGCAGCAATCTGTGCTCCTGCTTTGGTCATATGAGTACTTTGCAATTGGTGAAAGAAAAAATAGTCTTTCTTGCAAAAGCCTCCAAAAGGTCCAAGCATCAGTTCTTGAAGAAAGGTAATAATCCCCACATTCTCCAATTGTTGTCCCCTTCTGCAGATAGGAGGGCATTTTCCCTGGACAGAGAATACAAGAGTCAGAGCAAAGAACTGTAGTGCCATTATCAGAGAAGATGGAGTCCAAGCAAAGGACTGTAGTTGCCATCAGAGCCCATATAGAAGCAAAAACAATTTGAGAAACAAGAAATGCAACTACATTTTACTCCCCATGGATATGAGTGATGAGCATCTGATCCCTCTTTGATCAGCCTGAAAACTCATTCATTCTGTTCACCAGAAGGATTTGAAACAAAAGTTTTTCAACAAAGTTGAAAAATACTGCTGGCTGTCTTGAGGTCAAACAATCATACTTCTTTTCTGTTTCCATGTAGACTGCACTACTCTCAGAAGGATTCGAAACCAAACAACAACAACCACCACCACCACCACCTCATGATCACAAGACAAGAAACCCATAGGGACCTGAATGAGCCCTAATTATGAAATGGGGGTTGGGATTTGCTCCATTCATATGCACAATCAAAGTTTGCAACAACAACAAGATTTCAAAAAGCTTGGTTTATTTTGAAATTGGCAAGATTTCAAAAAGCTTGGCTTGTTTTGAAGTTGTAGAGATCTTCTGAAAAAACAGATGAATCAAAGAGTTTGGAATTTGGCATTACGACGATGATGATCAATCATCATCATCACTTTCTTCTGTTTTTTTTTTGTGTTGATGTGTTTTGTAGTTGAAGAGTTTTGCTTGCTTTGCTTGCTTGCGCGGAGAGGACGAGCGTGAAAGAGGACTGCTTCAACCCGGGGTTTACAGCTAGACACCCGTGCACGGGTGCTTTGACCCGTTCTCCCGAGCCTGGTAAATATGAGGTTCGTCAGCAGGTTTGTTTCACGAGCCTTATAGACGCATTTGAAAGAACGATCATTAGGGTGCATGATTGGTCGGGTTCTAGGTTCGGATCAGGTTCGGTGGAACCGGATGGGTGCCTGGGGGTTACCCTGGGACCGAGCGGGTGCGAGAGAGAGCGAGAGAGAGAGAGCGGGGCAGGCAGGGAGGGAGGGTTGTGTATGCGGGTGGACAGGGGGGAGAGAGAAAGAGAGGAGAGTTGTGCGGGAGAGAGGGGGAGAAGAAGACAGGCTAAAGCAAGCAAGCAAGCAAGCAATACTTACACACAACAGCTTTATCGGTGTTGTTCTATACATCCAATATTCACAGGCGGTTACTGGCGCAAGGACAAGTAAGGAATGTGTAGGAGAGCTCGGGAATCGTGGGATGACGTCGTCGTCGGGTTAAGATCCAGGGAGTAACGGCGCAGTGGACAGGGGGACGGATATAGATATAGATAGTGGTGTTGACGAAGATAGAGAGAAGACGAGATACAGAGACAGAGAGAGAGAGAGAGAGGAGACGTAGTCAGGAGCAGCGAGCGGAATCGAGCCCGAGACAACGGAGTCAAATAGAAAGAAGCAAGCGTGGGGGAAAGGGGGCGGGGGTGGAGGGAAGAAAGCGAACCAGTTGTCAGTGCGACAATGCCAGCTCAAGGTTGTGCAGAGCCCGGCTCTCCAAATCCACCTGATGCTGACGGTATTTTCAAAAACCATGTTCTCTCGTGTGCATTCTTCTTTGACATGTCCGTTCTGTACACGTCAAAAATCATGGCTGGTTTTCTACGGAAAAGTTGTGGCCTTCAGCTCCAAATTGCGACGACATGTTAGCTTGATTTTGTCGTCGTTTCATTGGCGTGTAATTTGGATCTGCATCAGTTTCTCTACGTCACTGCGGACTTTTTGCTTCTAGAGAATTGTATGACCCAGCGAGATCCAAGACTAGTGACACCGTCCTCCACTAGGATGGATTCTCGCAAGTTCTCGATTGCCACCGTAATATGTTGCCCGTTGATCTCACACTGGCGCGAAATAGCAAGAAGTCTGAAGGCGACATAATATTACCGGGCAAGCAAAAACCGCAAAATTTTGTTGCGCCGTCTCTCTCTCTCTCTGTCAGGGCAACTTCTTTTGTTTGCGGAGGATGTTTCATCAGTATCAATTGATCCTCGGACGCTTAGTACGCTGCTATTTCACAAATAGTAGCCTTTATTGCTATTGTTTGTCTGCCTTTGTGTTTTTCCGACGAGGGGCTATCGTGAAATAGCTACTTAGAAGAAGAAGAAGTCAGCACAATTGTATTGCTGAACGTGTCCATGTGTTGTTGTGTTACATGGGAGCAGGTACATCCGAATCACCTTCAAATGGCGAAGACAAAGAAGAGTATGATGCTCCTCGTAACTCTTTTATACCTATCCGATTTGGACATTTTGGCAAGTCTTTTGAGTGTTGAACGTTATTGTTATAAGGTCGCTGTTTTCTTATGTTTTGCATCGGCTATTGAAGTGAAGATTCCACTGGGCTGCTTGCACACGAAGAGCTCTGTTCTCCACGATGTCCACATGCTTATTAAGTACAAATAGTGGCCAGGAGGAAGCAAAGTTCTGTTTTCATCAACATGCTCTTCATGAGGCATAAGTAAAAATAAGCACCTGCTGCAATATGTTCCCTATGAGCATAAGTGAACCACCTCTGAGGCAACCATAAATCTAAGGGAATCCAACCCTGGTGCCCCAACCAGTGAAGGTGGATACAGGGTCCAATTTAAAATTTCTTGATTTTACCCCCTGTACTTATTGACCGATACCTATTTTTTTCACACTGTGTGGCAACTTGTTGTTGCTATCAGTTTGGGTAGAGAATGCAGATCACCTTTATGATTTCTTTGACATCAACATGATATTGGTAAATTTCGCACCATTCCTTCAACTTCTTATAAGGAATTAGGGGACATTTCAATCACTTGAAGCAAGCATAACCCATTAATTGAATCTCAAGTGAAGTTGCATGAGGAGGGACATGCATGCAGTACTTGCCAAATCTAGAGCTGTGAAAGCTGATGATCATCAGAAAGGGATTATTTGTATCCATGAGCAAAATGGTGTATCATGATGCAAAAGCATTTGGCAGTATGAGGAAACAGAGATTATGAGAGTTAATTCTTCTGACATGGCCATGGCGTGTATTGCCAATGGGGATGTCTACATAGGTGGGACATAAGCCAGCATGGAGGCTGATGTGCAAAGCAATAGGCAATGCATTGTGTATTTTGAGTCTTGTAGGAATCAGGGGATCCAGTAACTGAGCATGCATGTATCCTCGACAAGCTTGGTTCCCACTTGGCAATACTTGAAAATGTTGTTTGCTTCATGTCTCTTGATGCTGGCCTCTGTGTATTCTTTTGGTGCAGGTACATCTCTGTCTATCTTCCAGACATACGGAAGGAGATGCAGTGTCCCATTTGTCTTGGTATGAGTACTGGATTTCTGTGCAGTGTCTGAAACTACTCTTACCATGTGCTCTGTTAAAGCTTATATTGGTGGTGGAGTATCTCATTGACTGCTTGTTTTGTCTGAATTCGAGTAGGTATCATACGGAAGACACGAACAGTGATGGAATGCCTCCATCGATTTTGCAGAGCTTGTATTGACAAATCCATGCGGCTTGGGTAAGTCAGGATGCCCTACTCAAGTCACTGCTTTGCATTTGAAATATGTTCCTTTGGTTTTTTGTCTAATTTGAGCATATTGTGGCTAAATATTTATCTCTAAGTTTTAGAGTGATCACATGGGACTTGGACAACTCATTGCAAATTTAAGTTCTTTAGTCAAAGAATTACTCATTGCTTTGACACAAGTTCTTATGTAGCTCCTAAAAGAGAGATGTTACTTGCTATTACATTCTTTGCTCTCTGACTGCCAACTGTTGAAGTGGACAACGAGCTTGGGAAGTTCCTGAGATGACTGTAGATTTGGTTTATCACTGTAACGAATATGTAGGTTGGTGATTATTTTCTTTTTTGGTGATGCCAGTTTCTTGGCTTGAGGAATTAAGTACAGAAATCATTGAGTCAATATCTTGACCAGTTGTGCAATCTGTTTGGTTTAATATAGGTTGTGTCACAAACTATGCATCTTGATCTGAAAGTTGTCACTTAGTTGGTAATGGTGTGATATATGTGGTGATTGCAGGAATAATGAATGTCCTGCTTGTCGAGCTCACTGTGCAAGCCGACGTTCCTTGAGAGATGATCCCAACTTTGATAATCTTGTTGCAGCCCTTTACCCAAATCTTGACCAGTATGAGGAGGAGGTATGTATGTACATGTACTTATGTATTGGACAGTCTGTAACTGTTAGATAGGCTTAAGTCAAGGTTATTTTCCTGCAGGTCCCTTTGCACCACTTGTGGAAGAATCAACCCACAAGGTCTGTGGAGGTTCTCACTGTCACTGCAGAACATGCTAGAAGCTTTGTAGTGAGAGGACACACAAGAATGATGACATCATGTAGATTCTGTGTTTTGAAATTCATGATACCACTGAGTATCATGGGTCAATGACCGTTGCAGACCAGAATCTTCTCTGTGAACCTCACAGTGCAAGCATTAATTAATAAGCTCACAAGTCTCCTCTCTGCCTTGGAACAGGAAATGGCTGATTTTGGAGACCAGATTCATGTTAACAGACAGGCATGTATCTGGAGTTGTACTTGTGAAAACCTGCATGCTTGAGATTGATGTTCATGCGATTTTGCCTGAGGGCAGTAACTCAAGATGAATTTGAAATTTCTCAGCATTTGATTTCAGCATGTGAGGAATACTGTAATTCACAAGTGTTGATGTAAGGCTTCCTGTCATCTGGATTTGTAAGAATATCTAATCTACGTCCCAAGTTGCTGAAGTCAAAGTTTTACTCTTAAAACAGATCCAAGAAAATATTGCTGGTACATTTAAGCGGCAGTCAGCAGCTATTGCAAGGCGTCGAACCACAGCTGCAGAAATTCTTAGGAAAGCTCATGGCAATTTCCAGATTGTACACTCCAGGCAAAGAAGAGGCCGTGCCCGAGGTCGAGGAAGGGGTGGAGGCCGGGGGTTTAGGTAAGTAGTTGTGTCCTATTAGAGTGGTTCATCCTGACATAAGTGGTTATAACCTACATGTGAGCTTTTTGAAGTTCTACTTCACTTTGTCAGTCTTGCTCCTTTGGTTGTACTTGAAATTAGGCCACAAGAGGAGTATTGATTATGTTGAGTAATAACCATTTCTGTTATTTGCATTGCACAGAGAGGACATTTATGTATCTGAAATAGCACTTCCTCTGCAGTCTATGACAGTGGTATAGGTCTAACAGAAATATTTCTTGTGCAGTATGCTCAAACAGTCACTCCCTAGATTCAAAGTTGAGTAAAATTGCAGGTATGGCAGGAGCCGAACTCGGTATGAAGAGGAGGATGATTCCTTTGGCAGTGGGAATGGCCAGAGTGCAACATCTGGAGATGAAACACAGAGTGAACCAGAGCCAAAGAGGCGGTGTTTCAAGCGCCAGGTTTCAGGATACACCACTGGTGATGAAAGTAGTGATGCTGAGCCACTTAGTGGTATGTACATAGTTTCCTTCCGTGCTCAGGTTCCACAACATTGTGTCTTAGTACTCCATTTGAGTTGCTTGGGTACATATGCAAGGATGAATGCTCAATAAATCAGATTGGACACAGCTGTTGAGAAAGGAGGAGGAAAGTGTTTATGTATGGTCCTCTAGCCATGAGCTCAAGAGACTTTGTTGCCACATGACATACAAGGTGGAGTCACATGCTCCATTTTCTGCTAGCAGCTTAATTGTGACATTAGCTGGTTTTTCAAACCAGGTTGAACACATGGTGTTCTCTTGTGTTTGTTAGCAAACTACAGTCTGGTTGTCCAGTGTCTCCACTTACTGTTATGATGACTGCATCACAACAGTTGCAAACACCAAAGCTTGGCAGCACTTCTGGTGTGATCTTCTTTAGTCCAACCAGTGGACTTATAAATTGAGGATTGGCTGAATGTGGATAGTGTTGGGGTTCGTTAAATGATGGGGTATTGCAGCAGCCACGGCACATGAAACAGATGGGAGATCTGGCTCTCTCTTAGAACATGAAATACCCACAGAATCTACTGGGAGGGGGGCTGATGATGAGGATGCATCTCCAACCACCAACAGGGAGGCCTTAAAGACCTGGGCTAGGGCAGGAGCACGGAGTCACACACGCCATGGCAGCATTACTGGAGCTGTAGTAAGTAATGGCAAGAATCGCAGTTTAAGGCCCTCCTTGCTGGGCAAAGACATCATAGATGCACTGCTGGCTGCTGCTCGCACTGAGATTGAGGAAGAGGTGAGTGCCCCAAATTGATCTGAATGGACTGTTTTGCAAAGAATTGCATGTGGTCGACAATTTCAACTCTGATGCTGAGGCTTCTTGATGTTGAATCACTGCTTGCAAAGTTCAAGTAGGATAAAAATAGGAGAATCATGCAAAATTGTACTTTGAAACAGATGTCCTCTCTAGATGAGTTGTCCTTCACTTGTGATAAGTTAGAATGAGTTTGATTCTCTGCAGAGAGTTCTGTTTACCAGTGTTTCCTTTGTAAGGCTTGCAAGAGGAGAAGGATGTTTCCTCTCTTCTCGTGTGCATAACAGATGAAAAGACAATCACTTTGTGTGAGTATTCCTTAATGGGATATGTCAAACCTGATTTGTATCATTGGTATAACAAGTGTTTAACCATCCAATGTTGAATTTCAACCTATTTCACAAATTCTTCAATGTATTCCAATTGAACCTCACACTACTACAGGGGTTCTTTGGATAATGTTTTAAGTGTTTGATATGTGTGTGCAGTTTGTTGTGCACTTGAGTCTGCAACCTTTGAATGATGGTTCAGATGATGAAGATACACTACCCAGCCTGCGAAAGCCAAACCTTAGCTGTCCACCCAACATGACAATTCAGCACCTATGCAAGGTACTCTTTGGTTCCTTAGCATCATTCCTGGTGGACATATTTTTGTTATTGCCATGTTTATCAGAGTGAAAGTCCCGCACTTTCCCGAGCTAAATTGCACATTTTCTTGGGATGACTACAGTAGGTGTTAATCGGAGCATATTTGTTACTAGAGATCTGCAGCTGGTGTCTTTCTTCTTTTAGTTAATAGATGCAAATTCTCAATGACTTTCTTCTTTTCTACTAGCAGACCTGCATACTTGGGCAATATATTCATACATGTCTTGTTTTGTTTCATAGTATGGTTTGAGTGAATGGGTATTCTCCTCAAATGGGGTCCTTTTGCAGTTTCTTATGATGCAGTTAATCCCAAGACCAGAATTGGAGTTGGAGATTCTTGTAGAGAGCAAAAGTGAGCAGCTCACAGTCCCAAAGCCTCCTCAAAGATTGAGCAAGCTCTCGAAAGGGAAGGCATGGGTTTCAAGAGCAGAAAGTGGCAAGGAAGTTGTTCTATTATCTTCAGGGCACACACTTGCAACTGTTCTTAGTGATTTTTGGGACTACCGTGGAAACCTTGTAAGTTAACTGCTGACTGCTTCTCTACTCTCTCTTAGAAGGTGTTGTGTTATTCGTCAAGTATGATCTGAAAAATGAGCATTTATGTTTAAGTGCTTTTGTGAGCTTATTTCATGCTCTCTCTCCTTTGTGGACCAATAGATTCTCATGGGAGTATGTTTTTGGCAAATGCTACAGGAATTGCTATATCGAAGAAAGAGTTAGAAGAAATGGCTTCAAATTGTCAGCCAGTCATTCAGCAATGAGGTAGACTGTAGGAGATGAACAGCAAGTTCACATGGACTTGCAGTCATGAAGTCATCCCCTAAACTATACTCAAAGTGGAATTAAAGTGCAGCACAACAGGACCATACTTTGATGCTTACATATCTTATCACAGAAAATTGCTTCATTACATACCACCTAGCTTGAAGGTGTTGGTTTGCATGATAGGAGGTTTACCAAATTGTGGTATGTGACCAAATTAGGCTTTTGCACTACAAGTTTCTAGCATGTTAGAGATATGGGGATTTACAACCTCAGGCAGGGCAGGATGTTTGTTACATCAGTGTTAAACTGGCAGTATTTTGATTGCTATAATTCAATCTGCTTTCTAACCAAATTTCAATGCCAGTATCTTGGGCCTTGGACAGAGATCAGTGGCACAGCTTGAAGGTAATTGGCTTTTGATGTTTTGGCTTGGTCCCTGGATTGACTCTGTCATCAAATGCCACATGATGATCACCAAACAAACAACTTTTACTGCAGAATTCACTTGCGTACCTGTCCACCTCTTATCTGATGTGAATGTGAGCTCAAGCTGGTGTGACCAAGTGCCTCTTCGTAGACAACTCTCAGAGCTGGGCATTATATGGTTATGGTGCCAGCTTCCAGTTTCATCATGGTCAGTTGCCTATCCCAGTGCTTTGTCCTGGCACAGTAGGCTTAGCTTCATAGTTCATCTGGGATCTGGCATTTGTCTACCTCAGTTTAGTCATGACAGTTTCTGTCTTTTCACACATTATTCATTTTCACTATAGCTAATTTTAGGCTTTCATTCAGCCTTTGGAACACCACAAAATTCTGTCTCAGCTTGTCATACCTGCCTAGTACAATGATCATAATCATAGTCACACAATTATTGATAGCTGTTGAAATTGTTTGTTGCAAGAAGAGGTTGTTTATAATCTGTATTATGTTCCTTGGTAGCACAAGTTTTGGGGGTGGAGTTTTTGCTAGGGAATGTGGTTTTTATGAAGAGGAAATTTTGACAATTGAATGGTGGGATGTGTGAAGGTTTTGGTTTTAAAATGATGGCACATATCAATCCAACTAAGGTGGGTTTTCAAGAAACAATTCTTGAAAGTTTTTGGATCTAGGTAAAAATGAATTGTTTGGAGCCAATTTTTTGGGCCTACTAAATTAAATTGTTTAGCATATTATTCACATCTAATTTGACAATGGTAACCGCGTTTTTCACTTCACTTTTTTTCAATTTTGTGATCTAGCCATGCTGGTGATCATTCACAAGAGGAATTAGCCAAATTTGGCGACAGGTCAGAGAGGAAAGCAGAAAAATTTAATAGTCCTCCTATATTTTGGTGACATGCTGGATCTATTGTCTAATATGATGCTGGAAGATAAATTTTCCTCACAATCTGGTGACTTTGGCACAACTTTTCACAAAAATCCTATGTATCAGTTGCACAAAAATCAATGGTTACCAACAGTCTTCTTTACTTCTGTCCTTCAATCATCACAATGTCTTTTGCCTGTTTTTTGGTTTGCCTTCTTCTGCTGCACATCTCTCGACCAAAAAGAGTGGTAGATCTTGGACCTTGGCTGGTAAGTCCTCAATAAAAGTTCTTATAGTTGGCTTGTGGTTGCTGCAAATTGGCAACTATCCTTTGTGGGAACTTTTGTATTGAGCATTGTCACAACATTCCAACATTGCCTAAGTGATTTCATTGAGGTGGATTTCAGATGGAAAACAAATAGGCCAACGAATGACAAATGTGGAATCCACTTATTTCTTACTGATTCAAAAATCTATAGACTCCATTTCAAACGATTGCAGACCATATCTCTTGATGGTTTCAAAAATTGTCTTAGGCCTTTCAAATGACATCAAAATTGAAGACTCAATTTCATTTCATCTAGTGATAACCTAGGAGGCTTTTTTCCTTCCCTTGAGAACAACCCCTTGTTATATTTACTAGTTTCACCATATCCTTCATATGATTAGATTGATGTAACACAATCAACCCCACAACATGAAGATTGATCACAAGCAATGCACCCTTAAAGAAACCTCCACCAGGTCCCAAGTCCAAAATCATTCCATGAGCTTTCTATTGTGATTGAAAACCAAAGTTGGACATTGCTTAACAGAATTGGACAAGTTTTGCAAAGCCATAAGCCTTACTTGGATTGGATTTAAAAAAAAAAGCTTTATACACTTTTACTTGGTTGATTATTTTTTCAATTTTGAATTTACCAGCTTATCTGAAAGATATATGAAACCAGGTATTTCAAAGTGGCAACATGACCATTGGGTTTGTACAATGGCTCAAGTGATAATTTATTTGAGATGACTTGTAATGGACTTTGGACACATTATTTGAGTCATTACCAATGTTGTCTGGTTCTTGATTTCAAAAGGAACCTTTAGTTTTGATTCTAATTTTTTTTCTTCTGTTTTTAGGAACCTCTAATCTGGTCTCCAAACTGGTTCTTTGGATTTCTAAACCTTTGGATTTCAGTCATTTTCACAAAAGAAAAAGAAAAAGAATTGGTCCAGTTTAAGACAAGGTCTGATTCCATCTCCACTACACACAACTAATTTTTTAATTTTTTTTTTGGTTGGGGGTGATATTAGTTTGTGCAACTAGTGCACACAATACAAGAAGAAAATTATGTAATATTAAATGTGCACAACGAATCGAATGTAATAACGTGCTTAAGATGTAAGGTCAAACTTATTTTTAAAAAATCTAGTTGTCTTATTTAGATAAAGAATTTGAACTTGTTTAAATTGAGGTAGCACCTTTAATTCAAGTTCTAATTCAATTTTGAAAAGAGTTGGTTGCTTAGTTAGGTTCCAATGGTGGTTTCAACAAAACTTGAAACCTTCAGTCCAAAAACACTAAAACCAAATACATAACCCAGATTTGAACTTATCAACACTAGTAGTTACCAATGTTGGCAAGTTCTTTGATTTTATGTAAGCTCAAGTCTAAGTTAAAGTTCTAAAGACTCTGGATTAAAAGTTTCACATTTGATTGAAATTGCCATTAAAATTGAACCGAGTGATGGGACATTTAGGAAACAATTGAATTAGAATTAGGAGTGTTATCACTTTTTTAATAGGGTTTGGTTCTCTACATGCATATGTACAACTTTATAAACAACAAACAAACCTAACCTTATTTTGTATGCAAGTAATTTATTTAAACTGGTTGCACATAATTAATGTTACATAACATTTATTTGAATTGTGTGGATCGGTTGAACAAATTAAGACTAAATCAAAAAAATTATGTTTAGTTATGTGTAATGAAGATAGAATTGGACCAAATTTCAATTTTGTTAAAAAAGAACAAAACCTATTTTTTTTTGAAACCCCAAAAACCAATATCAAGATCAGACTAGGTCCATCAAAACCTAAAAAAATTCTATAATTGGGATTGAAGGTTCCTTCTATAATCAAGAACCAAACATGATTGGTTGCTATCATTGAGTCCAAGTGACTGTCCAATTGATACAATTCCAAAACACATAAATGACATAAGACTTGGTTAAAAGGACCATTTTTTGGTGATTTCTTACCATGAAGTTTGCTTTACAAAAGGATATTTGTTAAAGATTTGGATTGTATTTGTTTGAGTTTTTTGACTCAAGGTAAGAATCATTGTTCATCATTGCTTTCTTCTGCCATTGAATTCTCTAACATATGTGTTTGTTGCCATCCTTGGACGTCATAGTTCTTTGTTCACAATAAAACCTAGGATATCATATCAAGGTATAAACATGATAATAGGAGTCAAACCTACCTACTTGGATGACTATTTAATTTGAAACATTCTCAAAATATTTTTAAAAAAATTCCATTTGAAGATTAAAAAAATTCAAATTTGACCTAAGAAAATGTAATAATTTTAATGTAAACATATGATTTTAGAATCTCCCTAAAAATATGTCATATCTAAAACATCTTCCAAAAACTAAGTGTCTTTATGATGTTTGTCATACTGTTTTCGAATCCTTTATTTTCATTAGATTCATTTAAAATCATATGTCATATTTTTATCATATATTTAAAACATTGTCATGAATGTTTTTAATCTAAGTTACAAAATTATTACAATTTTGGACACTAAAACATGAAAAATTAAACATTGGTAATAATTATTTTGGCTCTTGTTAATGTGATTGCACTCATATATATATATATAGAGTTACCGTTTTCAATTTTTTTGTCAATTCATGTTCTATATTGAATCTAAATAATTTTTTTCTGAAACTTTATCTTTTATGATGGTTGAATATTGATTCATTACCAATTTAGGGTAATGTACATTTTCCCCTTCACCACAATGAAAGTTTCAGCTAATAACAAAAACTTAATATGGAGTTTATAAGGTTCAAAGTTTCGTTATCCTATTCTTGTTCCCTTATATACTGGAAATACTGGAACATATGTTAGTTAAAAAATTTAAGACAAAAAATATTTTTATTAAAAATATATGCATGTTTTCTAAAGTGTGGAATGAGGTTGGGTTTGCCAAACTATCTCTAAAATAGGCATACTCTCATTCAATAATACAAGTACCTGTCCTTTTGGTTCAGGGTTTCTCAGTTCAGAATTTATGCAGAAGTTTTTTTGTAATGAATGGTGCTTAGTTTATAAGCATGGGCATTTCATAATGTGCATGCCATGGACTCAAAGCCAAGCATTGAGGAAAATTTAGTTAATGATGTAAAATGTATTGATGGCAAGATTGTTGTTGACCTTTCAATGGCCCTGAACTCATTTGAACATGGGTTTAGGAATTTCTGTCTGTAGCTAAAGTGATGATCATTCCTTGAAAGATGTTAAAAAAGTGACAATCATTCCAGGGAAGATTTAGCCAAATCTGGCTATAAATCAGAAATAACGTACAAATGCTTTAATCATCTTTCTATATATTTGACTACACAATGAAAACCACATATATGAATCTGATAATTTTGAATCTTTTTCCCTCAGTTCTGATGACTGGAACCTTTGGAAATCACTTTTTAAAAATACTTAAAATTTTAGTTTCACTTTCTGGTGATATAATGCCAGTAAAAAAAAGGCTAAGTCACCACCGCGCCGGCATTAAAGGCAAGAACAACACTAGCCTAGGGTGTCTTGTGCTTCAATTTTGTCATTGTTGAGATTCTGGGCTTCACTCAGCAAAGTGTGGTAAGTTATCCTTGACTTTGTGATTTCCTGATAAGAACAACAAAAAGTCTTGGTTGTCCTGAGAAACAAGCCCAATTTTCTAGCTTAAGTTACATACACTTTGTGTGCTGCTGCAGCTACGGACATGCACTGATAAATACTCTACCAAACACCTGACCCAACATGAGTTGCAGAGACTTAGCCCTACGGCTTCCAGGACTTGATGAAAAGTAGTTCTTCCTAGCATAAAAATGTCCTTTTAGAGTTATCCTTAAAGTTGTCTCATTGTGCCTGCCTTTGCTCTCTTGTGCTGGGCTATCCTTTTAAAGCCACCCATGTAGAGAACCAGCTTTCAAAACACAAAGAACATTAGACACTCCCATCGAATTTCAAGGGTGTTAAAGAAGTGTTAGAAAAAGCTTTGCTACAACTTGCACAATTTTGTTGCAAGGTTTAACTAATAACCTGAAAAGTTAAAAATAAATACAAAATCTGATGCAATTCTTTTTCAAGAGTAGGATGCAGGCTAGTGATGATAATTAGATCCTAATTCTTTGTAAAGATGGGTTCAGATTCATTAAGAACTGTAAAACATACAACCTTTTTGTTTTGCATAAAACATCAGAACATGAACTCTGCAGTTCAAAACGTGAACTGCACAAGGCACAAAATGACAAGCCTGTGAAATTCAATGTGGGGAGCATAATGTCCTGCTCAAAACACAATAGGAGAGATGCCAACCCTCCTGGCAACCCTCTTTCTCCGCCATCATATACTGCTCCTTTCAGACATACATATAATTTAGATTCAGGGCACTTGAATAGCCTTGGCTAGTGCTTGTTCCCAAAGGGTGTGATCTTATTATATAATAGCTTAATCCATACTTTGTCTGGCAGACCTGAACTGCAGACAGTTATAGGGCATTGAAAGCTATGACTTTACTTGAATATTTAGGTTCATTTTCAGATGTAAAGATTGAGAATGTGAAATTTTTATTTTTCGTTTTGATGATCTTTTCTATGGCAATCAGTTTAGCATACAGATGAGTAAATCGAATATTGACT
>Ga0209208_10003999_pt1 | contig 21022 bp, 12 predicted proteins | sample S1TSphfallax_3_FD_187694 | JGI IMG/M metagenome (GOLD analysis project Ga0209208, IMG submission 187694) | Host-associated microbial communities from peat moss isolated from Minnesota, USA - S1T2_Fd - Sphagnum fallax MG (SPAdes) (version 2) | ecosystem: Host-associated > Plants > Peat moss >...
TGGCTACCCATTTGAACCTTGTAAATTTATTTTTTTGATTTAAAAAATAATAAATTGGTTGAATTTTTAGTTTTTGAAATTTTCAAAAAACACTTGATTCTAACACTTCTTATTTTCAAATTCAGTTTTTGGCTATATATAACTAGCCAAAAAAAAAGGTTGTTTGTAAGTTGTTAAATGAAAAGCTATGTTTGATTATGGTGTTAGTGATTTAACATTCTTGTTATGTCATTTCAATCCCTCCTCCTGATTAAACTTAATTTTGGTGTTATGCATTCTTACAATGCCATGTAGTTGTCGTCTAATTAAACATGAATCGTAGTGTTTCTTCCATACTGATGAATTGTGATCGTCATTTGTGAATGTGTAACTAATTGCACATTCAATGATTTTTAGTTTTGCAATTGGTTGTTTGTAGCAATGCAAATGATTTAAGGAATATTTGCACAGTAATTTCTTTTTTTTCATCATATCTTGTGTTTCTTGGAGTAAATTCTTTTTTTTAGTTTTGTTGTAATGTGCAATCTTCAATATGATCCATAGCACTTGGGAATTATGGGATGGTGAATAGCTCTATAAATAAGAGTTCTTCTAATATTGAAGAATTGGTTTTTCAAAAGCAACACTTATGAACATGGAACCCATGTTACAAAATTGGTTCACTTGATTGAAAATAGTTCAATTAATAGGAATATGCTGCTATAAATTATGGTGATTTCTTTCTATTCATGATTAATGATGTGCAATTTTGCTTCTAGCCTTGGCCATTGTGTCAAGCCAAGGACCTCAATGTAATTTTCATACTTTTTGATGATGATCTATAATGACAAACATTGGATACCAAATTTTTAAATATTGAAATGAATTTTCTTTGACATTCAATTCAAGTCCAACCATATATGGGGGAAACCAATGATACAAAGTATAAGGAAATAGTCCTTAGGAAATTCAATGTGCTTGTGCAATTTATAAACTTGCACAAGGGCCAAATATGTTCATTTGTTTGACAATGTTTGCAATTGGTTGTTTCACATTTGGAGTAGTGCTTTAGGAGTTCATTCATGTAATAAACATAGTCCTCAAAGGCCTTATGGTTTGGTCTACTAGAAATTGGATGAGCATTGTGTTGTTAGACTTCAAACATTGGTGTAGATTACTAAGCAAACAAGGAACAATTGATGTTACACATATTTTGAATATTGTTAAAACTTTTTTGTGCATGTGCAAAAGACTACTATTATATGTCTATCACAAGACATGACATCACAAGCTTGTCTTACAAACAATAATAGACTCAAACAAGCAATTTATAGATGTATTTGCAAGACTTCCCATTTTTGTGAATGATTAAAGGACTTTAAAAAGGTCCACATTTTACTAAAAAATGCAATATAAAAAAATGTTTTATCCACTTTAAGAATTCCATGCCAAGGAAATATGCCCCCCTATCCCCTTTGAGATAAGGGGTATCCATTGTTGAGTTGGATAATGACTAGCTTCCATTAGAAAAAAGATAATTTGATACTTGAAAAGAAATTACAATCGAAACCATAATAAGGGTTTGAATGTAATAGAAAATTATTTTGGCATTCTCATATAAACATTTAAGGAAATCATTGGTGAGATTAACGTGCATGTTACCTTGGTTCATAACCTTGCCATCTAATGTTGTCTTTTACACAATTTAATCCTTGGATAATAAAAACTAAACATCAATAATATATTATGACAATACGAAAAAATAATCCTTTAGGGGGTTCCTTTTTTTTTGTATTACAAAATTTTGTGTGTAAAAAAATATGTTGGTTGTTGGGGGAAAATTATAATTTGGTTGATTATATAATAGGTTTTTTTTAATTCTCAAAATCCAACTATAACTAATATACGATATGCCTTAATAACAAACCTATTTTAAAACTTAAAATATAACATATGTAAAAAAAACTTATAATAGGTATTAGTTGTTACAATGATCAAGAGGGTGTGATTTATATTGAAGGTTCAAAGTGGAAGAGGTAACATTAATGAAATGCTATTTACTTGGTCAAGATAAGGCTCAAATGGAATAACTTGGTGGTCCACTTATGTGGGCTGCAAATCACACCTTGTTTTTGTTTTGGAACCTTAAAAACATCATTTTTTCTTTGTATTTTTTTTCCCATGGAAACAAATGAAATGTTCATTGTTTGTAACAACTTTGTAATTGAAATACCCAATTCATTACTTTGCATGGCTGGTAAATAACATGTATATATTGGGCATTTTTTTACATGATTAATATATATTATGAACTTACCTTTACTTAAGGCTAATATGATGTGTTTTGAAGAGGGAAATTAGTGGGTACATCAATTTTATTTAAAATAAAGGCAATTAGCTAAATTGTTCACATGGAATCTCAATTTTGTTTGGAATTTCTATTGTGTTTGGTGCAACAAAAAGGGGGGAAAATACATGGTTGTTAAATCCCAACCATGAATCTAAGTCCATTAAAGCTTGAAAACCATTGAAGTTTTTCTTTATTGTTGGTTCACAATCCCCCAAGCATTTGTTCAAGGTTTTCATTATAGGTTTTGTTTTTGATGTTACTTCTAGAAATATTCCATTTAAAAATAATAATCAAATATTTCTAACAAGTTCCTTGAACAACCATCACATAATAGTTCAAATGCATTTTTTCTTATGTAATAATTCTTATAAATGCTAAAACAAATATATTCATCAACATGACCTTGACATGGATTTGGAGTTCTTATATTTTCAAAGATGCAAAACAAAGTGTTCCTTAAGGAAATGCACTTGAAATCAACCTCAAAGGAGACACTTAATATTATATTTCCAAATTACATGAGTTGAACAAATATTTAAAAGGTATTAAGTGAAGGAATGGTTTTTTTCCGCACCCTATTATTAAATTTTCTAATATGCACATATTTTAATCTCCTTATATGAATTTTGTATGGCCCCAATTTAAATACCCTATATTCATTATAAATGTTTTTTGGCCATGGTGACTTATTGAATTATAAGGAGTTTGGTAATGTTTGGATAACAAAAATTCTTCCTTGTTGCACATGCACACCACATCTGATTTCTTTCAAGAGTTGAGGATCAATTCATGTAGCATTTGAAAATCATTTTGTTCAAGATAAATGACAAATTTGTGGTTTTTTCCTACTACCAAAAGCTAGTAGTGAGCATGAATAACCTATAGAACAAATGTGAAAAACTACCTAAAGCTAGTAGTGTGAACGTGGACAACCCGTAAAACACTTGTGTCCTACTACCAGAAGCTAATAGTGTGAATTTGGACAACATGTAAAACACCTATGTCCTCCTGCCACAAGCTAATAGTGTGAACACATGCAACCTGTAAAACACATGTGTGCTACAGCCAGAATCTAGTAGTGTGAATAGAACTATGAAACAAGTTGTATCCTTTATGTTAGAAGCTAGTAGTGTGAACAATGTATCAAACTCCTATTCTCCTAGTTTGAGAAGTTAGTATAATGAATAAGAACTCTTCTGAAGAGAGGAGCAAAGTCAAATTTTCATTTTGTTTTAATTTTTTTAATTTGTTCAAAAATGTTTGGGCAACTTAAAGGAAATCGTCTTTAATTTTATAATTAAATTTAATGTTTGTATTCATTTTATTTATTTTTTCAAAATGTGATGTCATGTTTTGATGGAAAAACAATGGTATATTTGAACTCAATTTGTGGATGCAAGTTTGAAAGCCAACCACTTTAATGATGATATGGGTATCATACAATTGCAAGGAAAACATATATATTAAAGTTATTTGTAAAATAGGTAGGACACAAGATGAGAACCCTAGGTTTGGGTGAAACTAATGCATAGGATAAAAGTCATGGCAAGATCAAATGAAAGGAAAATAACATAGGATGAAATACACTCTTGCTTTGAAACCCAAGATGAAACCGATTTTGTTTAGTATCTTGTGTTTTGTGTTGTGCCAAAACTTGTCAGGTGAAGATTTCTCCCATGTGTGGAGTGTGTGTGGGCTCTTTCTTTGTGCGGTTTATGTGAACTCTTGGGAGAGTTTTGACATGCGTGTTTCTACAAGAAGAAGAATGTTGGGTTCCTTGCATTGTAGATGATTTAGATGACAACTTACCATAGAAGCTAAAGGAGGTAAAAGAGTTAATTTTTTTTGAGTGTAATGGTCTAAGTTAGGAACCATTATAAGAGAGTGTGGAGAGGAGTGGCAAATGCATTCTTGGCCTTCACACATTAAGAAAAAAACATAGACAACGCAAGTTTGAAGTTAATTCATGAGATAAGGATATTGTAGGCTTCGTGTTTGGAGCAAAACAAAACCATCATAGTTGTGTCAAAACTTGGATATTTGTGTTTGGGGAAGAGCAACAACCACATAGGTGATTTGTATTTAGAAAATAAACAAAAAAGGTTCCATGACCAAAACATTGCAATAAGGTGAGGTTTTAAGTAAGTGAATGTTTAAAAAATTTAAGATTATTCTTTTCAAAATGACACACCAATGGTGTTTATGCAGTCAATGTTTTTGTGAGATTACCATCATCTCACATTGTGATAGTCCTTTTTACTTTCAATGTGGTTTTTTTCCATTATTTGCTACAAGGTGTGTGAGCGATTGCAATTGGTAATTGGTCAATTTTTAACAAAATCCTTGAAGCAACTTCAATTAGAGCCAAGCCCGAGATCCCAATATCTTGATACATTGTGCTTTCAATTTTCAAATTGAAACCTCAAAATTGAAATCCCATATATGTATAATGTTCTTTTGATGCACCTCCCAAATATGATTGAACACATTTTGCCATGTTTGTTGTTAATTAATCCCGCCAAGTTTTGGCACCTTCACTAAGTAAGCAAGGAATGGTCTATTGTTGTGAAAAAACAATTAATGTTGGCCGATTCTTGGTTTTAAATGGATTTGGAAGGTTTGGGTTTAATTTTTTTCCGAATATGCAAGACCCTTTGGTTTCGGCTCTAGGGCATATTTTCAAAATTTTAAGCCCACTAGTTTCAAGTCCAAGCCCGAAGTTTTAGACTGTTGGTTATGGGTCTAATGGGTATAACATTTATAAGGCTTTCAATTTTGGGTTCAACATGGGTTCAATTTTAGTGTAAATAACTCACCAATAAAATGAAATATGTTTGTCAATTGCTTCCACATCCAAAAGTGCGAGCTTGTTGAAGGTATATAAATAATCATAATTGGGCTATGTTTCAATACAACCATTTGCAAAGTAGTTGAACCTTAAACTCCAATTATATTTCACTACAACTACCACATTTCTCACTAGTTGTAAAGTTATAATGTAAAGATGAAACCTTAATTTCTATTTAAACTATAACCTTATCCCTTATAACCCATACCAAGTCAAACATTCTTAAAAACCCTATGGGTCAAAGTCTTAAACATGTATTGTTCCATTTAGACCCTAGGTCTAGTTCCATGATAAATTTAGCTCAATTTAAACATGACAAGTCTAGTTCCATGGCGAGTTTTGCTCCATCTAGATCCACCGAGTCCAAATCTTAAACCCATACCTGAATTCGATAGAAAACCCAAACCCAGCCAACAATATAAACAACATGATGGAATGCCTTTGAAATCATCAAAACCAACAATTTCAATTATTAGGAAATGATATCTTGGAAAGGGTTCCATATATCCTTTTTAAAAATCACATAAAGTTTGAAATGTAGTGCTTAGATATATTTTTGGTCATGTTTGATGATCATATTTTCTTGACTAATGGAAATGAGGTTTGGAATGTAAACAATATAAGGTTTAGGTTTTTGGTAATTTCGGGACATGAAAAATTCCCAACATTTACAATTGGAATAAAGATATATTTTTTGCTTTTGGATTTTAAAAGTGCAAATGTACTTTGTTAGGTGTTTTAACATGTAGGCATGGTTTCATTAACATTAAAAAAAAGGACCATTTGATTTAGATTGCATGCAAATTCATCCTTGATCCAATTTTGTAACCACACATCTCGATGTTTATGGTGATCACTTATATCTTGTCGTTAATATTTAAATTGGGTTTTGATGATTGTTTTCATGGTGATATAATAATTTTTGTTCACCCCATCCAAACCTTTAGATCAATTTAGATGATATCTTCTTGCTAGTTTAGGAGTTTATGTTCATTTATCCACCTTAATCCTTTAATACCCTAAATAAGATCACAAAAGCAAAACCTATTGATGCAAATTTTATTGATAAAATTTTATTTAAACTTAATAATGTTTTTGTTAATCCCAACTACCTTAATGATTAGATCTAATCACTTATGGTGCTTGGAAAGGCTTGTACAAAATTTAGATTGTGGCAAAAACATACACATAAAGAAAACATGTTTAAAACATAATTAGAGAAAGAAACGATTATAGAAATGAAATCAAAACATAGAGGCACAAAGATAAACTAAAACAAAATGTGTGTAACATGTCCAAAGAGGCAAAATTTTGCTTTGAAATCACCTTTAACTTGCATTTTATTAAATGTTTGTTTTTAACATTTGCGTGGTAGGTTTAAGAGTGGGTTTGTGGGGATGTTTATGTGTCAAATTCAAAAATGGATGAGTTTGATTATGTTGGGGTGGAAAGCTCTCAACACAAAAAATAATTCTTGAGTACTCATGTACTAGTGGTAAAAGTAAGAAACTAGCAAATTATCAAGTTTGTTCAATTAAACACCATGTTTGTTATTTGTAATCACCATTTTGCTATTTATAGGATGATAAGACCAAGGTAACATAGTTGATTCCTTTCATAATGTGGAAGGTTGTGTGTGCAACACATGAAATAAACTATCCAAATTTTAAGTTCTAAGAGGAAACCTGGAAAAAATATTATGGGAAACATTAAGGGAATTGAAAACAAAGTCATAAAATGAAAAAGGTTTAGATAGAATTGTATTACATAATGAAATAATGTTAACATGTTTGAAATCAACAGACATCCATGCCATGTGTAATGTCTTGAAACACTAACAATCCTTAATTGAAGGTACTAATCTAGTAACTCCATCTAGTCCTACAACTACACTTGCATCTAGTCCTCTTTTTATGTATGCAAATTTGGAAGCTCCATCACATGGGGTTAATGAACATTAGGCTCATATTTACATTGTCTTTGTTACAAAAGGTTTGGATGAAAAAGAATTATTTGCAAAATCAATCATGAAACATTGGACAAATGCCATACACTATGGAAGTGGACTCAGAAAAACGCATAATTTTGATGTATGCGCAAATGCATATTAATGTTGGTAAGGTAAACAAAATTAAAATCAACAACTTAAAAACAACTAGGGATTTCAGATTTATAGGTGAAGAGGAATTCAAAACAAAGGTTAAAGAGATTTTAAACTTGTAAAACGAGAAATCTTTGTCCCACCCATGGTTAATAGGGTCAAACATTGATTTATTACTTGCCTATGACTTTAAATGAAAAGTCCATCCAACATCTATGCATAAAGTTTGTTAGGATAGTTGTAATTTTAAATATGCATGTGTATTTTGGTTATGTGGAATCAAACCTCTTCACTAATCATCTACAAATTTTTTTCAAACCACCTATTCCACTTACACTATGTACATAACATGCATTATGCTATAGGCCCTAATAACATCTTGGTTAGCATTAGGAGCCACCTCACACCTCCCAATTTTTTCATGATGAACATCTCTTCACCTAAATAACTAAGGTCCTTCAAAAAATATTCAAGGTTGTTAACCTTGTAGTAACCACATGTTTGACCTTTTAAAGTGTTAAATACATAGTTATTGGATGTATAAATGTGACTTTTTAAATGGTAAATTTGTAATGTCAAATGTATTTATTTGACTTTTTAAAGTGTTAAATCATAGTTATTAGATGTACATATTTGACCTTTTTAAATGTTAAATTTGTAGTTATTAGATGTATATATTTGACTTTTTTAAATGTAAAGTCAAATTGTGTAATTATTTTGTTAAATATATGTTACCATTATTGGTACATATTTGACCTTTGTATGTGTTAATTCAAAATCTAAATAAATGTTAAGTAATTAGTTATCAACAAGTATTTTAATTCCTACTTAGTTAAATAACTATTTTAATTACTAATTAGTGATACATGTTTTGAATTAGTGTTAGATTACTATTTCAATTACTAATAAGAACCACCTAATTTATGTAAGGAGGTGACTTGAATCATTTTGTATTCTTGCTCATTTGTAATAACATTCATAAAGTTGTCTTATTATCTTTTAAATTTGAATTTATACATTGTGTTTAGTTTGAGCATGCATGCATAGGAATAATGAAATTCTTAGGTACATGACTTTGCCTATCCATGCCCATGAACAATTGTTCCAACATTTCATCATCACTTGAAGAAGAGGAGCTAGAACTATTTCCCATATAATTAAAACCATAACTTGAAAATAAAGCCATGATCTCCAAATGGAAATACCTTTCACAAGTGAAATGAAATGAACCAAAATTTGAAAGTTGCTTCCACTTATACAATCCACTATAAGACAAAGCTTATGGATTTAAAATAAAGGTCATGGATTAGCTTTTGCACTAGGGTGATAACTAAGGTTTTAAATTCGCATTAATTTGTATTGTGGTTTTGGGTTCATAGATTAGGAACAAGGATAAAGTTAGGGTTATGAACTATGATTTTGGGCTAAAATTTTGGTCCCATTTGTGTACACTTAAATAAGCCTTATGGAGCACCCCAAATAACCCTTCACTTAAATAACCTTGTAAATGACAATTAAATATCATTTATTTTATGTAAGCCCTTACATTATCTTAAAATATCCCCTTTATGTAGCTTTTAAATAGCCCTCTAAATTGTACCATATGGATAACCTTAACCAAGGTAAGCTCTTAGTTAATCTATAAATCTCCTAGGTAGTTTTTAGGTAACCCCCTAGATAGCCCCCTATGTAACCCTATATGTATCCCCTAATTTAGAAACTTTGTAGGTTATTATATCCTTAATAATCCAACCCTAGTTAACCCCAAAATAGCCCCCAAAATGATCACAAAACAACTTCCAATATAGCCCCCTAAATGTACCTTCAATAGCCCCATATGTAACCCTATGTGTATCCCTTAATTTAAGAAATATGTAGGTGACTATCCTTGTTAGTCCCATAATTAACCCGTAAATGACCACAAAACAACCTCCAATATAGCTCCCTAAATAATACCCTAAATGTACTTTAAGTAGCCCCTTATCCAACCCCATAGTAAACCCAAAAAAGGTCTTTAGTCAGTCTCTTAAATAATATCTAGGTAGCACCAAAAGAACCTCATATCAAATATTCTCTAGGTCTCCCCTAATTAAACAATCCCTAGGCTGGAACATAAATAACTCCTTAAATAGCTTTTTAATGGCCCAAAAGAACCCTCTAAATAACCCCCTAACTAACTTCATAACTAACTTCACAAATATTTTTTTAAATCTCCCCTAACTTTAGCAATCCTTAGGATGAACATGAAATAACCCTTTAAACAATCCTTTAAATAAACCGTAAATGATTTAGATACAACCTTACAAGTAGTCCTTAGGTATCCCCTAATTTAGGAATACCCTTGGTAACCCTTACACACCCTCTAGGTAGTCCTTAAACAATCCATGGGTAGATAGGTGGGTAGACCATAGGTAGCTTTTGGGTAGATAGGTAGGTGGTGTACGAGTATTTTTAGGTAGGTAGGTAGCCCATAGATAATTAAGTAGTTGGCCCTTACCTATTTCACCCTTGGGTCCATCATCTATGACCATGAAAGTAAATTAGCTTATGGTTTAAAAAGTGACCATGGTGGTTAAATTTTACAAAATTATCTTGTGTTTTTAAGGTTAATCCAATCTTTTAATGACTTTATGGATAGTTCAAAAAAGGCAAACAAAACAAACAATTAGGAGGAAAGTGAAGTTGAAACCCAATAATATTTTATGGATAATTTTATTATAATTAACAATCATGCTTAACCATTTAATTAATTGAGTCTATTTGTTATGGGTAGGTAGGTATCCAAAAATGTTTTTGTTCGTGTGACACTTATGTGCATGATTAGCTTATTACAAAATATACGATTGAATTATTACTATTGTTATTAAATACCATGAAATCATTTTGATGTGAAAAGACACCAATGTATGAGCTTGAAATTTAAATTAAAGGATTTCAAAATAGAAGTTTTTGAAGATTGATGAAATTATGACTGAATAATTATGAGAATGAAATATTTTACAATACACATGTTATGAGGAATTTCAACAAACCTCTTAACTTGATTTGCATAAAAAAAATAAAAATTTAACAACTTTGCAAATGAATGTTTTTTAATAAATTGAACAACTTTTCATTAATGAACAAAACTTGCAACAACCATTGTCCAATAAATTTTATTTTATAACCATTCATTGGGCAAACACCATTTCATTGATTTCTTCCTAAATGTTTTAAAATTAAATTTGAAGTTAAGGAAGTTGGATGTCCATGGATGAAATCAAGAAAATTAAGGAAAATAGAACCTAGGCATTTAAATTCAAGAAAGTTGAAAAATGAATGAATATGCATATGTTGGAAATTGGATGAATTTTGGAAAATTAAACAAAATATGAATTAAAATAATTAGATGATGGATATTCAAACCATGAAAATTTGATAATGGACAAACCAAGGGTGTTGGGAAAGATGGAACTTCATAAGTTTAATGATGATGATATTGGAGATGGTATAAATGAAACATGTATAGGGTCCATTTTGCACCATAATTCATGATTAAAAATTGCATTCAAATGTAATTTTGTTGAATATGAATGTTTTGAGCATACAACTCCATACATGTTTTGAAGGAGGTACAATGTTATAAAAAATCAAACACCATCTTTTCCAACTTTGAAATCAATTTAAAGATTTTTGTGAATTTTATACATTTGATGTAATTCCCATGGACAACTTTAAAATATATTATAAGGAGGAAGGTGGTACCTCCTCCCAAGTCAAGGGTGAAATCAAAGTATGTATGTGACCGAATTTTGTTCCATTTACATTAAACAACTTATATTGTTTGGCTTGTACAAGTGAACTGAATGAAATGTGCTTGTGATAAAATGTCATCTAGTTTTAAATATTCATTTCAATTTTTAGTTTTTGCAAAAAAATGCAAACCTAATGCACAAAACCTACCACAATAAAGAAATTTCCAAAATACATAAGGTTTAGAAAAACAAATGGCAAAAGTAAGCTAAAATTTAAATTTGTTTCAATTCCATCTTGAAATTTTAACACACCTTTGGTGTTTCAATGCATGGAGTTGGGGAGTGTGACACATGTTTTTATTTCGTTTAATTTTTATAGTTTTGAGAAATTATTACCAATACCTTGGGACAAGTCAAAAGGTTTGTCACAAAATGATTATTTTTTTGGAGAACAATATTTTATTGTTATTACATTCATTTCACAATAAAATTTTATATTATTCGTATTGACTTTCCAACGTTGGAAAAATATTATTTAAAGGTTTAGGTAAAAACTTAATGCCAACCATGAATCAAATTCCTAAATATCGTTTTTTGAAGATACAAGTGATAAATAAATATTGATATTTTAATTAACATGAATAATATGTTATGCACCCCTTAGTTTGTAAAATGCTATTGGTGATAAATAACCTCTCCAATTCTTGGTTTTTGCAACATAATGCAAACCCAATAAATGCATGAAAACTACAACAATAAAGAAATTTCTAAAGTACATAGAGTTAAAAAAGAATTAGGCAAAAGTTGGCCCAATTTAAATTCAACCACCTAAAGACACAACAATCAAAGACAAGAAGGGAATTCTCATCCTATAAATGGATTTTCATTACCTAACCTAATGCCAAAGACCAAGAAATTATGGAGTCATCGTCATTTCATGTTGGTGGGTCTGCGCTTGAACAATTCCATGATATTAACAATATCAACTACCTAATATCACAAACTTAAAATTGTTTTGTGGATTCTTCTACATGTAATTTTACATGGGTTTTTAACCATCCAGTCATCAAGTTGCATTAATGTGATGGTTACTTTGATGGCCTTGTTTCCATGGATCTAATCAATGATTTTTGCTTAGTAAAAAAAAAATTGTTGCTTAAAAAACCTTGGTTGTCATGTTGCATTATCATTTTCATGTGCAATTTTAATTACTGCACTACCACATAAAACAATCCAACACACTACATGGTGAAATTGGTGACCTCAAAGCCTTTGAAGAACACATATCCACATCCTTATGTAGAATGCAATGGCCATTGGGAAATTACATGCTATTGTTCAAAAATTTCATAGAAATTCAACTCATATTTATATTTTGTCATTTGACCATGAGTAATATTGTACAACAATGTGGAGCCCAAGTGAATTATGGGAAAACTAAACAAATGATGAATCTTGAGAAGTTAAACAATGGATGAACATGTTCAAAAAATGTGATACTGGATGAACCTTGGGAATGGGGGTAATTGGTTGAACCAAAGGGAAATGGGATGATGGATGAACCCATGTAAATTGGATGACAAATGAACCTATGGGAAGTTGGTCAATGGATGAACACGGGAAATGTGTTAGTTATCCATTTTTATGGGTTTTCACCACAATTTTTGTAACATTGTTGCATTCTTGACCATTCCATCAATCCCAAGTAACATGTGTCAAAATAACTAAGGCAATGGTCAATTTTGCTATTGATCATTTGAACCTTTTTAATTAAGTTATTATCTCTTATAGTTTATTCCATTATCATTGTTCTAATTAATTATTTTCATATTTGAAGTCATTTAGTTATACCAAGCAACATTCATGCACACACACACACCCACATATCATATCCTTTCCTTTGTTACAAACATTGTTTTTTTGAAAATTGTATATTTACAAAAGTCTTGTAACATAACCACAATGAGTCCTTTCTTTCACAGTTCATTCTCTTACATTCAAGTCTTGCCCTTGTTTTTCTACTTATTCATTTTTTATGTCCTTACAACAACTATGGTGGTTATAACTACATATTTGGCGACCCAAAACAAACTTTGACAACGTCGAAATGTGCTCCCTTAGGAAGGTCAATATTTCATTAATATCTTATATATAAAAGCAACAGTGTCTGTCTGTCTGTCTATGTGGGCAGTGCCTGGAAAATTCTTCCAGTCACTGCCCGTTCCTTGTGGAGCTTCCCCAGATGTAACTGACTCCAAAGAAAAAATAAATCAGGGGCAGTCTGATTTTTTGAGGCAAAAGATTTGGTAGACCAGAAAAAAAAATTAGGCCTTGGACAACCCAAAATTTATTTTTATTTATTTTTTTTGTATTGACCAAGACTACCTTTTTTTTCTTTTAGCTACTGTCCGTCCTGATTAAGGGGATGGATGAAATGTCCGTCCGGCTTGATGATGGGACGGATTTAAGGGAAGACCAGAAAAAAAATATTTAGGCCTTAGACAGCCCAGAATCAATTTTATTTATTTTTTTGTATTGACCAAGACTACCTTTTTTTTTCTTTTAGCTACTGTTCGTCCCAATTAAGGGGATGGATGAAATGTCCGTCCGGCTTGATGACGAGACGGATTTTGGGGAAGCTTTTTTTCTTTTGGCTACTGTCCGTCCCAATTAAGGGGATGGATGAAACCAAGTTTAAAGAAACCGGGGGACTTCACAGTGGCTGAAGGTCACGGGCACCCACTAGTAATATGTAATGGTTCAAAATAGTCTATCACAAAATCTAGTTAAGTGTAATTGGTTCTCCATGTACTTTAGCTATCTTAATTTACTTAGACAAATTCAACTATCACTTACTACTTACTAGTAATTCCTTTGGGTCTATTCAAATTTGATGGAAACCATTTCATCATTTGGGCTTGGAGAAGTTGCCCAATGGATGGATTTGAGAAAGTATGAAAGGTGGAACCCAAGAAATCAAAATTTGGGGAAACTAGACATGTTCCATATCATGTTCATTTTAATTTTGGAATTTCATATTTCAATTTCATTAAGATCATCAATAAGTTGTCCAACTTTTAAGATTCTTTTAAGTACCTCCATTTTCATCCATTGTCCAACATTGTTAACTTTTCTTCTTATCTTAATTTTCATTAATTGTCAAAATTTCCAAAGGAATTTTTTTAGCCATTTTGCAAAAGTTAGTATCATGAAATTATTTGATTGGAGAAAAAATAAATTTAAGCATAACTGAATTCAAAGCTTAACACAATATTAAATACATTAAAAACATTTCTTATTAAACACAATATGTAAATGCCATTGATCCTTGCATAACATTAAACTCAATACATTTATTTAATTTTTGCTATGTAAATATCCACAAGCTTTAGTTGTACCCTAATTCAACAATTTTCATACCAAGGTCCAACATTAATTTAATCACAATTTAAGATGTTAACACACCTATATAATCAAAAAATGATGTTTGTTTGTGTTGTTCAAATTTGCCTACAAAAACCTAATATTTCCCTTATAGACTTACATACCTCCCTACATAGTTTTCCAAAAAGAAAATGATGAGCAATTAATTATTTTTCTTCCAACTTATTTTTCCTTAATAATAAGTCATGGACATTTTTTTTTTCTTGAAAGTCATTTTTCCTTTGTAGTGGTCGTTGATAATTATTTATTCTATTCAAGTTCATTCTATTTTGGATATTATTATTATTATTATTACTATTATTGTAACACCTAAACATAGTTGTTAATAATTAAATTATTGTATTTAAAAAAAATTTGAAGATATTTTTTGTTAAAATTTCAAAATTTCAAGCTCCACATTGGTGAAAGTTTTGAAAGCCTATAGTTTATAATCTTTGATCACTAACATGTTCTTCATCTTTTCCCTTTTTGTTGTTGTAATTGTACATTTTTCATTTGAATAATGATATGGTATCAAGTTTTGATGGAAAATAAGATATTGTGGATGCAAATGTTTGGTGTCCATATCATTGTGAAAATGTCAAAATTATGCATTAGACAATTTTTTAAATGCATTTCATTCGAAATCATGACTTATCAAAACTTTCACCCATTGTCAACAACACAAATTCTCCACACATTCTAATGCAATCCATTATAGTTTAAAGTATGCAAAATAAAATAACATAAAAAAAATTTAAAATTAAAATAATCAAGAAATACAACACATGATTGTTGTATATCAAAATGGATAAAAATGATTGTTATCATCATTCATGCTAAAAAATCATATATATATTAATTCAAGCTGAAAATCTTGGATTTGGATTATATTATATGCCAAAATGCATTTCATAAATAAATAAATAATTTGGCACTCCACTATTGGATCCATTAAGGTGCTATTGTATTCCATTTTCCTTTTAACCTCCATTTCCTTTGCCTTTTTATAGACCTATATATACCGTTTTGCAAACTTCATGATTTTTTTTATAATGAAAATTTATTTATTTTTCTTCCAATTGTTTTTTCTTTGGAATGGGGGGCATGGTTATATATATTATTTATTTATTTTCACTTCAACTTTTTCATATTGAAATGTTGGGTTTTTCCCCCATTTTCCTTTCCCTCCCAACTAATATTTTCATGTACCCAAAAAAGAAAAATTGTAGGAAGATTTAACCAAATATGGCTATAAACAAGACATGAAAGAAACATTTTAAATCACACTTCTATATTTTTGGCTACATACTACATTCAAATGTAAAATGTGATGATTTATAAAAATTGCGCAAATTTTCCACTTTTGATGTTTTGAATTTTAGTGATTAGAGCCCCCAAAAAGTTATTTCATTTGTATAGTTTTAAATTTGATTTTTTTGACAAAAGTTTTCCCATAATAAACATGCTTTTCCAATATTTATCTTTTTTGGAATGGAGGAATAAGATTTTTATTTATTTATTTTCAACCTTTTTTTTTTTGGAATGGGCAAACATTTTGTATCAAATTTTTCCCTCCAACCTCCATTCTCTCTCTCAAAGGTGAACCATTCTTTTCCTTTTCCTTTTCCAACCTTTTCTTTTTTGGAACATGTGTACAATTTTTTGAGACCTTCAACTTGTCTATTGTTAAGTGAATATGATTCTATTTCATATGACCACATTTTTCTATGGAAATGGATGAACAATTTTTTTTTCCCTTGAACCTCCCTTTCCTCTTGAAAGGGAGGACTTTTTTTTGTTATGTTTTGCAACTTTCTCTCCTCTAGAATGGGTGGACTTTTGTTTTCCCACCTAAAAACCACTCACTTTTGGAGTTGGTGGACAATGTTTAATTTTTCATTCCAATCATTTTCTCTTTTGGAATTGATAAACATTTTTTTGCCATGTGTTAACCTCCTCCGTGATAAAGATGAATGAACCTTCCCCAAAAATCCTCCTTTTAAGGCCTTACATAAGGCATGTTAATTTATGCATATGATCTGATCAAATTTCATTTGACTTTGAAATGTCCTTTTACCATTCACACCCATGAAAATAATAGGCATCCCAACTAATATAACATAAAACTTGTGTTGAATTTTCATGAAGAACTAAAATTATCTAATCAAAACCATGAATCTATTGGTTCAAAATTCATTCATATACATTCAATTTATGATTTCCTTAAACTTTATTAAAAACCTTTCAATTTTAATAGATTCATTGAAGTAAGGTGCAAATAACCCGTTTTTGTTTTTTGGTATTTTAACACAATAATGACGGATATGAATGTCACTATCCCATTTCAAAACACATATGCAAATTGTAAGTAATAAAAAATGAAGTTGTTGAAAGAAAGCACGAAAATGAAAATAAAGCTTTTGATTGAATCTAAAATTGAAAATCATTGTCAAATTAAACAAAACGTTCAATTATACTTTAAATATTTTGTGAATATTCATATCCAAGCCAAAGTTGAAGTTCTTAATTTTTAAGCTTTAACCTTATGGGTAAAACAATTAAACAAATGTGAATTTATACCATGAGTTGAAGTCATTGGCTTTGGGAAATGATATTGCACACCCAACATTCAAATTTGGGTTTAAAAGTATGTTTCTAAAGGTTTGGATATAAATATTTAAAATAAATTAAAATGCACCAAACATAACATGTTTGCACTTGCCATGTCAAAAGCTCAATCACAATTGTGTTTTAATACATGTTATATGTGTATTAAAAATTGTGTCACATATATTTTATCATAGATGCGCATGTTAGTTTGAATTATAGACCATTTCTTTTTGAATTCATAAAAAAATCATTGCAATTAAAGTCACAATTTCCTTTTTTGATTTTAGTATAAAAGTTTCCAATAATGAATTAACAATTGAATTAATTTCCAAGTCTTGCATCACATTTGTGGACCTTCTAGTCATCAATGATTAACATCTTTAATCATCCAAAGTGTGAGGCACTTAGAGGGGATGACACATAACTAGTCATCCATGAACAATTGCATATAAGGTCTTTATGAATGTTGTCCAATTGTCTTCACAACAAAGGAAAGAAAAGAAAAGAAATCCATTATTTCCTTGTGCAAATTTTGGTTTAGTTACAATTAATGTGCTATCAAGTATTGTTATGTATATTACAAATATTGTAGTCCAAAGTATAATCAAAATTAAAAATTAAAGAAAAATAATTTAGATATCATGGCATGGCTTTTGCATACTTTATACCTTTAATTGACTAGTCATTCATTTTGGTTGACAAATTATAAACATTGTGCAAATCATTTTAGTGGAAACATAATAGGCATAATAACATATGGGTACTATTAAGTTTAGTTGATATTTTAAAGCATGTAGGCATACACGGATTATATGAACAATCACCCACCATTGCACCATTTGTTGGAAACCCATTATGACTTGGTTGTGGTTGATGCCTTAGCGTAGGATTAGGGTTTACACATTGAAAAAAAAACAAATATATATTTTTTCAAAAAAAAATTGTTGTAAAAATTTGAAATTATTGAATTTTCCATGATCTATTATGATATTGTGACATGAGTAGTGAAATTATTCAGAGTATTATAATTATGATGATTTTCAACATGTCGACTTCATATTTTCACAAGAATTCATTTCATTATTTTGAGGATTATTTAATGACAAAGCTGACCTTAGGGTTACATGGTTGGAACCACAACCCATTTTCCAAGATGAAAGTTTCACCTTGGTAACCTATCCTATAAATCCTCCTACTTCACACTCATTCTACTCTAGTAACTACCTATATAAGTGGCTACCTAGCATAGGTAAGTAAATATGAAATGTAAGTGGTTCCTATGTAAATAATCAAAGCTACTTGGTAGGTGCTTACTAGGTAAATCGATACGTGTGAATGGTTGGTACATAGCTAACCATTGTGGTTAAACATGGGACCCATAACACAATGAAAAATATGTTTTCTATCCACACACACACACACACACACACACCATCCATCCATCCATCCATCTGGCATATTTTGGACTTCCAGGTGTTGGTTCTCATTGGCCTTGCCATTTACATTAAAATAGTATATTAAGGCCAAAAGAAGAATTATGGAAACTCAAATATTTCACCATTGCAAAAATACACCTAATCTTCAAAAAAATAAATCCTCTAAAAGAAAACCAAAATCCTTCAAGATATTATTATAACTCTATTATATAACTAATCTCAAGTTTCAACACAAGCCAAAATATCATCTTTCAAAAATCCTCATATAAAAAATAAATAGACCTATTATTATTACCTAGGGGTCAAAATCCCTTAAGCTACTACTATACTCTGTAATGACTCTAAACACAACATACATTCCCCAAGCTATTATTATCAGTGGTTTTTTTTTTAAGGAATTTTTGTTTGCAGCCAAACAAAAAGGCTGACTATCCCCTACAAAGATTTAGCCAAATCTGGCTATAAAAACCTAGGAAATAAAAATCTTCCATCATGTTTCTTGCATTTTTGGCTACACTCTGAAAGGTAAGAAAATATAAATATGATGATTTTTTACTATATTTTCTCTCACTTCTGGCTATTGATAACTTCCAAAACTTTTTCATTTTGAAATTTTTTGATTTTTTAAATTTTTGCCAAAATCTCACGGACTAAGTTTTTGCTTAACTTAATTGTGAAAACTAAACTTGCTTTTTTACAATGGGGTGAAGAAGCTCCATTTTATTATGGAGTGTGCTAGGTTCAAAGCCTGTTTTGTGCCTGTTGATGCCTTCGGTGAGGAATTTGGGTGAAATTGGTAGAGAGTGAGCCTGAATTTCCAAAATGGTAGGCAAAATGGGCACAATGAATGGGTCGTATCTAGCACACTCCATTTATGTAATGGTTTTCATATGGATTTGCATAATGCTCATGTAGATTGATTCACATGTTGGTCATGTTGATTTGTGTGATGACCATGTAGATTTTGCAGCATGGTCTTGTGGATAATAGGCCTTTGGCATGGGTGTAAATTTGGTCTAGTAGACTCCACATGACCCCTCCATTCTGCCTCTTAAGGGGACTGAATGAGCCAGAAAAGGCCATGTGAAAAAGAACTAAAAACCCTTTAAAACATACCAATGATTCCATTTTGTACCAAAATTAGAAGCAACCAAAATATCTATCTATGAAGGAAGGTAGTTTGTTGGCCTCGCCCACCAAGGCAAGGGTATGTTTAGATTCATTATAGAGTATAATAGTAGCTTCAGGGACTTTGGCCCCTAGATAATAGGTCTATTTTTAAATGAGGATTTTTGAGAGATGATAAATTGGCTTGTGTTGAAACTTGAGATTAGTTATAGACTTATAATATCTTGAAGGATTTTGGTTTCTTTCAGAGGATTTTTTGAAGATTATATTTTTTGCATGGTGAAATGTTTGAGTTTCCATAATTCTTCTTTTGCCATAAGATACTTTTTAAATGTAAATGGCAAGGGCCACAGTGTGTGTGTGACAAACCCCTTGTTTGTTTGTTAGTTTTGTTTTGTTTTGTTTGTCACATTGAGATCTCTCAAATTGGAGTGTCTCTTGCCGTGCTCCTGGTACTCTTGGAAAGACCCTCAATGAGTAAGGGGGTGCACTGAGTTAAATTTCATAATGTTTCCAACTTACAATGTTCAGACTTACTGAATATCAAACAAATTTTCATTGAAAATTTATTAAAAAAAAATTAAAAAAAATTAATTTTTGGGTGCAGTTTTGATATTGTTGGAAAGCCCTCAATGAGTAGGATTTAAAAGGTGATTTGGAATTTTTTTAAAGACCTAAGGTAATGTACGAAAAATATTAAAATTCGAGTGGTTTTTTGTCATTGGAAATTCAATTAAGTTATGAAAACTGGTTTTGAAAGGAAAAAATTAAATTGGGTAACCAGTTCACACTTGGCCAATGGCCAAGACTACATTGGTAGGATATTATTTGAGTGGATATGTTTGTGTATTTTTATTTATTCTCAAGGGATGGTTTCCACCATTCTTTTAAGGAAAATAAACATAAAACAGGATAACACTTTTCCTACCACTATTTCAACTACCTACCAAACAAACATGGTCGGTATGCTCCAAGGGTAACCCTCTTGATGTGAAAATTCAATTGTACCCATAATTTTTTTTTTTGGGTGGGATTTCTTTTATACTGACAATCCCAATTTGCTCTCCTTGACAAATCATTGAATAATTTAGTTAGATTCGAATCTACCAAAGTGTGTTTTAGCTTTCAATTGTGCATTGGTGGGTGTGTTGAATGACTTGAATCATAGATAGCTACAAAGTCTAGTGAATGAGAACAAGGGGAGATGGAACCATGCAAACCCTATTTTGTTTTGTTTTGTTTTTTTTGTTTTTGGCCTTTCAAGAATGTGTCTATAGGTATCTACCTAGATTTTATGTACAAATTCACACAAAATTGCCCATGTGTGATGTGTTTAGGGTTTAGGCAAATTGCCACATGAGTATAACATCTACCTACCTCACATGTACCCTAAAAAGAAAAGGAAAAAAA
>Ga0209208_10004000_pt1 | contig 21020 bp, 9 predicted proteins | sample S1TSphfallax_3_FD_187694 | JGI IMG/M metagenome (GOLD analysis project Ga0209208, IMG submission 187694) | Host-associated microbial communities from peat moss isolated from Minnesota, USA - S1T2_Fd - Sphagnum fallax MG (SPAdes) (version 2) | ecosystem: Host-associated > Plants > Peat moss >...
AAAAAAAAAAAAAAAAAGGAATAACGCAATTGAAATAAAAAAAATGAAAATAAAAAACAAGAAAACACTACATGACCAAAGCTTGAAGGAGGTTTGCACGCAATGAAAACATAAAAAAAATGCACAATTGAAAATAGAAAAATGAAAGTCACGTGCAAGGAGGAGTTACATGAACAAAGTTTGAAAGAGCTTTGCATGCAAAGAAAACATAATGATGCAAATGAATCAGGAGAAAATGAACTTATCTTGCACTAAGTGCATTCGTAGTCTTTGAACAAGGGGTTAATAATAAGATGACACATGTCCTACCTACCTTACTTAAAGTGCCTAATGTGAACAATAGTAACCAATAGTGGTAGCTATTGCCATTAACCTAAAAGGTAACCTAACTAATTTAAAAATATACCCTAATTATTTAAATTAAACTTTAAAAAATAAAAATAATAGCCTATCCCTAAATGTGAAGTGCCCTTAAGATGGAAAAGATGATGTAAATAACTTGCCAATCTTTTATTTCAACTTAAAAACCTTTTAAAAAATTTGTAATGTAATTGGCAAGCATGTTATAGTGTTAAATTATTCCTTCACCTATGAGTGACCATTTTGTTTTCATTGTGGGCTTTCATGTGTTCATGTTTGCAATGCCAATAACACAAAATGCAATTGTATTTCTTCATTTCGAAATGTGCCATACTTGTGTAAATATCTTTTACATTATGTTTATCCATTGATATTTGCATGGTATCCAATGATGAGATATTTACCCCCACCTTTATCTTGCAAATAGGGTAAATGTTCATCATTTATCTTTACCCTTACTAGCATTGATGATTTTGCAAAGCCTTTACACCCTTACCCTTACTTAGTTTGGAATTTTTTTAGCCTATTTACCTTTACTTAACTAATATTTTTTTGTATTTACCTTTTCCCAATTGATATATAAAAATGCATATACCCACCCAACATTGGTTATAACATGTGTTTTTTAGTGTTCACCAATTTTTTTCTGATTTCTTTGTGTTCAATGGATGGATCATTCATTCTTGTTACTCTAAATCTTTTCAAACCTAGTTGCACCTTCTGCATAAGTTACAAAAGCAAATTGAACTTCAAATTTTTAAAAGAAATTTTATTTTACTATTATTGTTATGAAATGAATGTTTATTTCTTAACATCATTGGTTACTAGGGGGCACAAGCATGATATAGTAGACACTAAATCTCTTGGTAGTCTACTTGACAAGTAGAAATAAAATAATAACAAAATCCATCATAAACCATTCATATGTCGAATATTTTTACTTGAATGATAAAAAAAAAGATAGTTTTTCACTATTTTGCATTAACTTTCAAACTCCACATTGTAAAAGTAGGTTGTAAGTAGATTTTTAAACATATAAATAGATTTTGCAATCTACTTTTCATCTACTTTTTGCATTGTGGACTTTTGTAAAAGATGTGGTAAGTAGGTTCTAACAAATAAAAAGTGGAATGTTTTTATGGGGACCTTAATAATACAATGATCCTTATATCCTTACCTAGTATCAACATGTATCAATGAATTAGATGTGTTGAGTATTCCCAAATCAGAAATTTACCATGCAATAAATGGGATTTATTTGCCTACTTTTAAAATTTATTTATTCTTAATCTTTTGCAAATAGATTCTTACAAATGTGAGAGAGGGCACCAAAGGTAGTCTATCATACTTCCATCCATTTAAATGTTATTTTATTGCATTTATATGCATTAATAGGATAAAAATGGGAACATTCACTTTTTTTAATACTTTACCATGCTTATGCCCTAGGAATCTTCCTTCTACAGTTGATAAAAAAATGATGAAATTTAATCTTTAAATTAATAAACCCAGCTATTTTACAATTCCATTGATATTTACATTCATATTTATTGACCCACAACTTAATTTGATGTGCTACACTAGTAGAAAACCCCCTATTTTAACCAAAAAATTTCAACTACATGACATTTGCAACTATGTTTCAACTATATTTTTTAATTTGAAAAAAAAAATTATGGCAATTACCAATTATTTTGATTTGTTTACTATATTGGTATATAGTTGCAATCATTTTTCAACTTGGTGGTCATTTGCTAAATATTCCCAACATCAACAATGTTTCCAAGTTGAATTTCCAACTATGTTAGTAAACAATGTGAAGCATGTTTCAATTAATGGGACCATTTTTGAAATATTTTTGACATGTAAGGTTTTTTAGTTGCCACATAGTCAAGACATTGACTACTGTTCAACTATTTTGGATGATAAAATGTACTAGAGGATGGATGAATTATAGTCTTGTTTGCAACTATCTCTTTTAACTAGGTTAAACAACTAATAGGCAACTTTAATTTTGTACATATAATATTTTAATATTTATTTAAAATTATTATAACATTAAATAACATGTAAATTTTATTTGTATAAATGAATGGTTTTTTTGGTGCATATATATATTAAACTTTAATTTCAGAATAAAGTTTTTAAAAAATTTAAATATATGTTAATACTAATGTTTATGTTCAATAGACATGTAATTTATTATTTTTATGTAGATCATTACAACATATCAAGTAATGATACATAATTAATAATATTGTGCAACTATAATGTTTATGCATTTTTATACACATGATATTTTAATATTTGTTTAAAATTATGATAAAAACTCATTAAACACTAATGTACCCAATGTCATTTGCCCAAGTTTGAATGCATTCAATTGAATTTTCCTTCCAAACCCCTTTTTGCAATTTGTTTGAATTTCCAACAACAATATGTACCCACCAAAAATTCAATATTATTGTTCACATTTTTTGTTTACAAAATTACGAAATCAACTTTTCTAAATCAAACTTGGTGAAGGCCTTTCAATAATACCAAGAACGCCCCCAAATTCCAATATTTTTTTCAATTTCGTTTTTCAAAAGATACAATGAACAAATGGTTCAATAATCAATAGATTTCAAACTGTAGTTCCAAACATTTAAAACTAAGTCATTGCACCCCTATTCATTGAGAACTTTTTGATGATAAATTGCATAGCATAACCTTAGACATTGTGATTTGGGAAATATCATTATCACAAAACAAAACAAACTATCTTTTTTCATGGATAGATAAAGTAACATGTGTTGTTGGACCCAAATTTGAACACACTCAATTCATTTTTCCCTTCTAAATCTAATTTGTTGTAATTTGCTTGAATTTTCAACAATAAAATTCATTCAAAATTCAATATCTTCCACACTATAAATATGAAAATTATGAAATACATTTTATTAAATCTAATTCAACGACGACTTTCCACAACACCAAGTACACCTTTGGATTCGAATAAATTTTTTATTTATGATTTTATCAATGTTTATTATGAGAATGGTTCAATAATCAATAACCTTTGCATTGTAGCTCCCAAAACTTTCAACATAAATTAGTGCACATTGTTAGGTTTTCAAAAATATCAATAACATTAGATGAAGTAATTTGGTTTGGGAAATGTCAACATGATAGAATAAAAAAAACAAACCATCTACCTTCATTAATAGATTAAATTATGTGTAAATTTTCTTTGTACAAAATGAATGGTCATGTATGAAGCAAATATTTTTTTGGGCATACAAACATTAAATTTGATTGAAGGAAATTTAAGGAGATTCTGAAATATAAATTTGTAATAATGTGCATGTTCAATACACCTAATTATTTTAATATGTAAATTGGGATTTAATTTACAAAATATCAAATAATGATACATAATGAATATTTTTTGTGGAACTTTAATGTTTATGTATGATGCAAAAACATTTTGTGCATATAATTTTTTTAATTTAATTTCAAAATAAAATTTAAGGAAATTCTGAAATATGAATTTGTAATAATGTATGCTCAATATAATTTACTATTTCTTTGTAAATCAAAAGATAATTTACAACAAATCAAGTAATGAGACATAATTCATAATTAGGTAGAACTTCAATGTTTATTCATTTTTATACCTATGATGTCTTAATGTATTTTTAAAATTACAATAAAGGTTCATTAATTATTAAGGTACATGTAAATGTTTTTTGAGTACATGAATGATTACATGTATGATGATTTTTTTTGTGCATATACATATTACACATTAATTTGATAATACATTTTAAGAAAATTCTGAAATATAAGTCAACTTAATAATGTGTATGTTCAATACATGCTTAATTTTTTATTTTTATGTAAATTGAATTTTAGTTTAAAATATAATACTTGATTAATATTTTTTTGGAATATGTTGAATACATGTGTAATTTATTATTTCCATATAAAGTCAATTTAGTTTACAACATATCATGTCATGATGCATAATCAATATTTTTAAATTTTAATTTTTGCTATTAGTTCCAATATTTTTTTCATTTTATTAAAATTATTTATTTATTGATGATTAAATAATAATAAATTTTAGAATAACTACTAAAGATACTTACTGAATTATCAAATAATTTCAGAAATTATTGTTATTTAGCACTACTATATTATAATTTTTTTAAATTAAAAAATTATTACACTAGGTCATTTAATAGTTCCAACAAATTAGATAAAAATATAAATATAAATAGTTAAATAACTAGCCTAACTTAAATACTAGCTACAATATTATTATTAATGTTGTTGTAATTGTAGTCAATTATTAATTATCACCACATTATAATAATTAAAATTCATTTAAAATTTATTATTGGATATTTATATTCAAGTTAATTATTTGAATTATGAATGTGAATAAAAATTTATAATAAATTTGGAATTTAAAAAAAAATTAGTGATAATTAATTGTTTAATAGATAAATAGATTTAATTGTTTAACTATACAATTATATAGTTAAAAATAGTTGATGAATAATTATAAAAAGTAATTAAAGTAATTAACTAGACTTAGGCTAAATAGATTATTAGTTTAGGTCTAGGCCTAACTAATTTTAGACTAGCTTGTACAATTAGATTACAACTATTTGAGTTGCAATTAAGTTGTAACTGTGTTACAAATAAGGTAGACACGCCTATCACAAATGGTACTCTATCATCGAACACTTTCAAGTTTTCGTTCATTTCAAAACCAAATTGAACATTTTTAATGTCATTGGAAGCACAAAATAGAGAAATACAAATTTTCTTTTAACCTCAAAAACAAAGGAACAAAGCAGAAATTGTAACAAGAGAAAGAATGATATTTTGTCTCTAGACCCCCTTTATTTCAAACAACTATATCTTGTTCATTTCTTATTCATTTTGAATGATTTCAAAGGCTACAAATGCATTATCTCAAAATCTATGAAACTTGTGAAAAGTAAAAAAAAAAAATAGTTGAAGAGCTTAAGCTTGAAAATCATATCGATCACTTATGAAAAAACCAAAGCACAACCCCCTTCACTTTGAAAGGGCATATTTTGTTAATTTTCCATTAAATTGTAGCATTATTTATAGATTTGGATATGCCAAGTGGAGAATTACAAAATTGTTTGAAGTCTCAAAAGGAATAGACCATGGACAAAAGAGTTATAATGATCCATTATTAAGTGTTCAATGATAGGTGTGTCTACCTTAGGTTAGAACTAAATCTTTATCCCATATTGTTTGGTTTCCATTCCATGAATCCAAATTATATAAATGAGTGCACTAAGATTGTTGGAGAACATAATAAACATGAAAATGTAATAGCCATTTGGGATGAGCTAATTAAAAAGGCTCAACCTTAATGGCTAAACCAAATGAAATATGATTTCATTTATTAATTGCCAAGTGGTTTAGGTTTAGGCTTAACATAGGTGCTTAGATTTAGCCCTAACTTAAGCCTAATTAAATGGCCTATGTTTAGGTTTAACCTACGTGTTTAGGTTTAAATTTAACCTATGCTTAGACACCATGTGGCTTAACCTATTGATGTAGATGTGCCACATGTCGTTTAAATATTCGTTGACCACACATTTTATGAATGTGCCATGTGTCACCAAACCATTAGCCAAATGTTCAATTTACATTGTTGCAACCTAGTTGAAATTGTAATTATATTTTTGGTTGATGTCATGTTTAGTTAACGGATGAAGTTCATCCATTAATGAATGTAGTTGACAACATACTTCGACTATATTGGTAGAACAATTTTCAATGAAATTGGTAGGTAGTGGCATGTAATGGATATTAATGTGGTGTTGACACATGGCATACACTTTTGATTGTAATTTCACTCTCAACTTGTACTTGTCAACATTACTGGTCAATAGTTGTAAAAAATAAATTGCAACTATATGTGTAGTTTTCAACTTGGTTTATAGTTGAACATTAGTTGAAAATGTAATAAACAAAATTGGACTACCAAGTCATAGACTACATCATGTACACTTGAGTAATTGGATGTATAAAAATTGATCTATTGAAGTGTTATACCAATATGTTTCTTCAAATTTCATGAGATGAACCATAAATACCAATTTGAAGACTTTAATTCAAAATCAAAGTGAAGCAAATTCAAATGTGAAATTTAATGCTAAATTTTAAAAGTTGAATTTTGATATTAAATATAAACACACCACTTGTGAATATTTGTTTGTTCAAACCAAACAATGTGTGTATTTTTTGGGAGGAAAAGTACAAAAGATGTAGGCAATGTAGATGAAACAACTAAATAGCTAATCCAAGTAGGGTAAAACAAAGAAATCCATCTACGTATAAATCTGTGTGTGTATGTTTAAATCTATTTAATAATATTTATGTGTGTTTGCTTATTAATTTTCACAATCAATATTGCAACTCAAAAAATGTACACTTTTCTCAAATTTGTGACTTTATTTGTTTCTCATGACTTTATTTCTCTCTCAATGTATGTACATATGTTACAACAACTATCTAACGTCACAAAAACCACCTCTCTTTTTGTACCTATAGTTTGATTATCTTCCCTCCAACCACACCACCCAAGAAAACAATCAATTTCAACACACAATTGAAATGGTAGCTCAAGTTTCATAAGTCCTCCATAACCATTTAAACATCTTACAACACATTAGCCATAATATAAGCTTTTCAAAAATCTCCAATGAGAAACACTTAATGGTCGTTAAACATTTTCAGAAATTTCTTGGGGAAAAAACCAAAGGGCCATAAGGCACTTTCAAGAACCTCTTGTGAGAAAAGTTAGGTGGTCATTATGCGTTGCCAAGAATCTCATGTGAGAAACATCTAATGGCCATTAAGTAATCTCAAAAACCTCATGTGACAAACACTTAGTGATTGTCAATTAATGTTTTCAAAAACTTCATGTGAAAAACCCTTAATGGTTGTTAAGTGTTTTCAAGAACCTTTTATGAAAAATGTTTGACAGCTATTAAGCACTTTCAAGAATTTCCTATGAGAAAATGTTGGTGGCTACCATGCATTTTTAAAAATCTCCTATGAGGAAACCCTTTATGGTTGCTTTCACTCTCTTAGCTTTCATGTGAAAAAGGCCTATCAATCATTAAGCCATGTCTAAACATTAATGTGAGGAATAGTTTGTAGCCACGAAACATTCTTATGACCATTTTTTATTCTTTCTAAATTCAATGTGATTAGGTGAAAATTGTATTACATTTAACGTTATTAAACAAAAAATGCTTTTGACATTCAAGAACACAACCCTTCCCTTGAGTCAAGGGAAGGTTGTCGATAATTACCTTGAAGTTAACAACATTTATTCAAAAACAAAGTTCGGCATATGGAGCTTTTTCTAAACTAACATCATGGGTGATCAAACTTTTGCAAAAACCAAAACACTAATAGAAAAATCTCATTTTGCAACTTGTTTTATGCAATTAAAGGTGTCACATAAAACAAGTCACAAAATGGCGTTTTTCTACTAGTAAAAATGAACATCCAATTTCACTTCATCAAAAATGGAAATTGTGACTTTGTCAATAAGCTGAGATATACTCAATGAAGGTTTAAGCACACAACTTTGGAACATGGTATTAATGCTAAAAAACTTTTGGAAAAAGTAGTAGTAAATTGGTTTCATGTCCAGTCAACAAAATAAATGATGGGCTCCACCCCTATAACTATTGAAAAAAGATTCAAATGTCATTGTTTGCATATTGATGGCCAAGATGACCCGACTAGATTATGTTGTATGTTGTGTGGGTAGTCTACCATTTTGTTAATTTGTGATCTATGTTCCAAAGGTTGGCATATGGGATGTTTTGCTCCACTATTATAAGAAATGTCGATTGAAAAATGATTTTGGCCTTGGTGCATTAAGCAAACTTAAATACATATTCTTGTAATTAGATAGGAAGAATATCTTAAGTTTCGTTACATAATGATCATTTTTAGTTGAGGATTTAGGGAATTGTAATCAGGCAATTAATGAAAGGGCTCACATTTGCATCTAGCTTATTAATTTGAGCTCCAAGTTGTTATGCACTATTAATGACAATCAACTATTTTATTTTTTCCTTATGTTTTCATACGATTTTCAATAATTCATGATTATTTATATCAATGTCAAGTTTAATTTAAGGTAATATATATTTCATGGACATGAAAAGACACATGTTACTTTGTTTTTTCATATCCATGTTGGTGGATAGGAGAAAAAAGTGAGGTAGTTATAAAACTGAGAAAATTATTACAAAAAGTGGGAGATAGTCATTCAAAAAGTTAATAGGAAAAGAAGCAATTATTCAAAAAGAAATGAAATAGTTAGACTTGAAAATGAGATAGTTATTTCTGAAATTGTCTTTGGAATGATCCATGGACAACCATACAAAAGATTTCAAAAAATCCCTCATATACCAATTTCGATTACTCATCACTGAAATTTTCTTACCTTAAAACCAAAGTGTTCACTCTTGGTGCATTTACAGAAAAAAATTCCTATATGATTATCTGATTGAAAAGGACCTTAGCCCTAGCTAGGGGGCAGTTTGGAAGCAAGGTGCCATTAAGGATGATTTAAGTTATTTGGTTGATATGCATTTCTATGTTCTCAACTTCTTATTGACTGCTTACTTGGTATGAACCAATGTTGGGCAGGTACCCTCTTTGGCAGGTAAGAACCACCAGTTCTGATTCCATAACTAATAAGAGCCAAGCTGAAACTTGGTTTGATTTTGGAACCAGAAGAGGAACCAAAACTTGATTTTATTTTCTTAAAGTATTGGACCTAGAACTGGGCTCCTGGATGTATTTAAGTGTGGAACAGGAATTGAGAGTTTTGAAAAAGAAAAGTGACTAAAACCAGCAATTAATTGCAGATTTCAATCTGGGTTAGTATGAACCAGACCAAGATTGGGTTTGATTTTTAGAACTGGAACTAGAATCAATTTTTAAAAAAAAGAAATGGAGATGGAACCAAATTCTTGGTTTCCTTTGGGTCTTCTTAGAATTGATTGCAAGGATGTGGATTCTTCAATCCACATCAAGGTGAGATGGTAGGTTTTGCAACTAGTCACGAAATCAACAAAATGGAACTACATATCTAGTATGTCTTGTGATGTTTGTTGCCATGGGTTTTTTTAATGTCAATTCTTTATGTGTTGTTGATACTGGATGAAAGCAGATGGATTCGCCTAAGCCATTCTAATGGTTGCAACAAATGCCAATTGCAAAAGCAGAAAGCAATAGTTTTAATTTTTGAAGGCCAACAAAGCTCATGAACTGCTATTCAATTGCACCTGGTTGATAGAGATCAGTACATTGTCCTTCTTGCTAGTAGTTAGTATCCAAGTGTGCAAATCCATGAAAGCTCAGGGTCTAGATCTCTTTAATTTGTCAAGCCAGAAGCTGAATTGCATAGTCTGAGAATTGATTGCAGTGATGTGGATTCTTGAATCCAAATCCATCCTCAATTCTATCTTGAGGGAAAAATTCTCCAAATGACAAAACATATGTGTTCCCAATTGTGAATTCTGGGTTTGATGAAATGAGGAGGTGGTCTATATATGAACTGCCAAATCTTCAGCACACCTTCCCAAGTTCATGTCTCTAAATTCATCTTGCACTGGAACTTGGAAAATAATCAGCTCAGCACACTAATAGTCCCAAAGGCACTATCAGGAATAAATTGTATTTAGCTTCATTCTACCTTAAGATCAATACCTTTCCCAATAGAAAAGTTGAAAATTCTTTGCTAGGAGTTGGCATCAGGGTTTTTTCTTTCAATTTTGTGGTTTCTAAAGTTTGGCGAATTTTTCCAAATGTTTGGCAATTTTATTTTGAATTTGCACTAAATGACAAAAAGAATTCCAAAAAGTTTGATCTCCACTGCGAAATTCAGCCAGAAAAGAAAGTACTATTTGGATAGATGATCTATGATAGGACAGTGGTAGCTGTGTTAGACAGCTTGAAGGATGCTACCTTCTTCAGCATCCCATCTATTGACAGATCGAAAGCGTCACGGAATTTCTCCGTCAACACAGCATCTCTGGAATCGGGATGTCTGTAAAGCGATCCCGGAATGAGCTTAATGAGCTCATCACGCATCTCGCTGATTCTCGATTTGGAGTAACTTCCAAGCACCTCTTCTACAACAATCGACCCGTTTTTTATCCCTTCTTCGGGAATGAACACAGAGAATTTTTGCGGGTCTGTAGTGGGCAAATGCCAGGAATATTGATTGTACGCAGTATCCTCGTGGAAGAAAACCGGAATGCAACCAGCGATGATGGAGTCGAAAACCGATCGACGAGTCGCGGTGTCACCTCTGGGTTGTAGGCAAAACTCGGCGAGTAAAAGTTTGCTGTAAATCGGCACTGGATTATGGCTACACTTGATCTTGCTGCAGTCTAGCAGCGAGCAACGGGTGGTTGCTCTCAAGCACTGGTCGTAGAGTGAGCCCCGGATGCTAGAGGTGATCGAGGGGCGTAAGGCTCCTGAGAACGCGAAAAGGTACCGGCGAGACACTGTTAGAACTTGATCGGTCCATTCGCGTAAGCTCCCGGCTGTAGCTGGATGAAAACCTGTTGGGTACGGTATCGCTTGATCCATCCCTAACCACTTCCTGCTCTCCAGTGTTAAGTCCGTGATATTCGCTAGTTCAGGTAGGTTCAGAAGCGTCGTGCCCCAGTTATCGAAGGAGCCTTCGAGTGGGCGGGCGAAGTCATAGGCCGTTCTACCAGCGATTAGGAAGTGATCGTGCCCGCCGTGTCGTTGCCAAGAGTCTGTGGCGTTGTCTTGCAACCAGGCCACGAGCTCGGGTCCTAGCGTCTCTGTGCGGTTGTCAGTGTACAAACTATTCAACGCGTCAATGCCAGCAAAATACGGGATGAAGTAAGCGTCGGCCTCGGACTCCGAATTCGTCAAACATTTGTATCTCTGCATGCGTGCACGGAATATGACTTCTAGCATGTAGGCGTCTGTGCCATACCAGTCCTTGGCGAACAATGGCGCATCTGTCGATTTCGACACCATTTGCCCGAATCCATAATTCTGCATGTGTGGGCAGAAGTCTATCCACTTCACCAATTTCTTCCCGCAACGCTCCAGAAGCGCAACGTTGAATTTGGGTGGGAGATCATACATGTATATTCGCTTGCCGGCGCATGGATCATTGATACCAGATGGCGTCGTGACGAGCTCCTCGAAAGTATGTGGACGCGTGGATACTCGTACTTGGGATTCAGGACATGCCCAAGTTGTGATGAGAATTACCACTAGGCTCGATATGATGCAGCAGTACATTAACTTAGAACTTCTTGATGTTTTCAGCATTTGATCAAAGCCTAGAGACTGAGCCACCATTTGAGGAGATTGTCTGGAAATCTCTATAGAGCAAGCTAGCTATACCGGACACGATTTCCTTGCAAAAAAATTACGTGCTCCAGCTGCTGTCCCAAAGCTCCAAGGCTGACGTACACGGAGTTTTCTCGGTTTACTGGACTACTCCAGGCTGCTGCTTCCATACACCTTTACGATTCGGAATCTGATCCGCCAGCATTCCGTGGTTTCTCACGGTTTAGTAACTAGGAAGTTGAAGGAACCTGTGATCCAATCAGTCTGCTTGTGAGCGAGGTAGAGAAGGAGCCGCTGAGTTTCATACCATTAGGAGGCTGGCTGAAATCATTGCTACAGTAGTTGGAACGCAGAGGCCTGCAGCAGGGTGTCGCCTAAGCTGTCGGAACAATCCCTCAGATCATAGCCCAGAGTAAACCCATCCCGCTCAGCGGAAACCTGCACATCCTCCACCGGATAAGAGGGTTCTAGGAATGCAAATCTCCCGGCCGGCTACCAGAAAATCCCTCAGATCATAGCCCAGAGCAAACCCATCCTGCTCAGCGAAAACCTGCACATCCTCCACCGGAAAAGAGGGTTCTAGGAATGCAAATCTCCCGGCCGGCTACCAGAAATTGCAGTGATGATCACCAGTGAGAGCGTAGATGTTAACTGCTTCGAGGCCGGCCTCTTCCCGCACTTCAAGAACACTGCTTGTATGATCTTTTGAGCCTGCACATGATCCTCAAGCTCCATTCAATTTCAAGCCGCACATTTTTTCACATCAGAGAACATGTAAGAATCAGATATAAACTAGCAACCAACATGTAAATAAATGGAGCAAGTTTGTTTGTTCAAAAGACATGGCAGTTCCAACAAAGGGTATATTCACGAGCGTTCATCATCTAATACACATTACAAACCTGGGTCTGTCCGAGAGCAACAGGCGTAGAGAGACTACTCCTCTTAGTAAAGAAGAAACGTCCCGGGGACACGATGGGTGGCAGAAGAAGTCAGCAATTTCTCTGATCAGCAAGCTCTCAAGAACTGTTTTCTCCAAAACTCTCCATCCATGCCCGGTACCTCAGCTATTAAAAGGAACATTCCTGAGTTCTATTGAGCAGCTGCACACGCTGTACTAGATAATCTCTATGTGTGTACTCGTGGTCCTATGTCGAATGTCTCTCTTTTCCGGCTCTCTATCTTCTCGTTGTCTTAATTTCTCTCTTATTCATGGCCTTGTACATTTCTGGCATGATGCACGGGAGGGCTCTAGCACTAATACAGACAGTGGGCAATGATCTCATGGGCACCCAGGTGCTGCACCCATCAGCTCTGGCCCCTTCCCTGTGAAATGTGGTTCATTACCTCTTTGCAATTTACTTGCAAACCCCTGCAGGCATGCAGCTCGCGTAGCTTGGATCGCACTTCTTTCTCTCCTGTGCAGATCAGAGGCAGCTACAAGTTGTCGACCAAATCCAGTCTTATGGACAGACAAAAGACCTTCAAGCCACAGAAATGAAATCAGAATTTAAGAGAACAGAAATTAGACTGGAAATTCAGAATTTAAGCTAGTGACAAAACTAGATTTGGACGGTGCTTTAATGCTCAGGCAATCATTTTGAGTTGTGGTCACTAGTGATAGCTTATTATGTAAAGTAACTCGAATGCGAGAGAAGTAAGCCAAAGATGTCTTAAATAATTGACAAAAGGTCATGAATGAGGGAGATATTAGACAAAGTTAAAAATTAGACATCTTTGGTGAGGCCAACGGTTCTTAATTCACAAAGATGTTGAGACATTATGTGATGCATGTCTGTGCCGGATCCAAATTACCTGCATCATTGAGCATTTAATACACTTGGAGGATTGATCCAAATGCAACAAACAAGCTGCTAATGATGAAGTTTGTAGAGTTACAGCGGTGGGTGAGAGTCTTTTGCTGGCTTAATTAAACTGTGAACAATCATGAGACAACAGTAGTAGCCTAGCATGACCATGTTGGATGACCTTTCCTTAGGATGGTGCCCTTTCTCTGAAACCCCACGAAAGGAAAGTAAAAGAAAGGAAGAGGAATTCTAGACCACAAGGCAACACACATCTATATGGTAACCTTTACACTAGGAGGCAAGGCCAGGTAATGTGAGCCAGTAAAGGGAATAATTCTTGAGCACTTTTGGTCCCTCATTAATGATCCTTTGGCCTCAAGTGATTGATAGAATAATGATTTTATGAAGGTCCATTAGGTCATATATGAAGTCCTTGAGAGCAAGATGTAGCCAGTTGGAGCCAACTCTTCCATCCTTCTTTTGCTTTCATTTTACGTATTTGTTTTGTTATATCATTAAAGATGAAAATTAAAAGAGACCTAATAAAGAAGAGACAGGAGACTTCAAATAAAGAAATTTCCAAAAAATGGTGTAGATTTTACGAAAAAATAAATTATTGTTACAACATTGAGGGGCCGTTGGGACTTCTTGGGACTACCCTTTAGATTCCACCATGGATATATATGCACCAGTCTTGAGCATATTCTAGTTTCATGAACTCGAGATTTCTTTTTCTGGTTAGGGGTAGATAGGCTGGTGAATGAACACTTAAGAAGTCAAAGAAGGTTGAATACTCACACATTTCTTTTCACTTCACCCTCTACCTAGTGCTTCTAATGTCACAAAATCGCTCAATTTGGTTAAGGAATGCGGAAGGTATGGGATGTTTGGTCTGAGGGGGTTCAATGTTCAATGATGGGTAAATTAGAATAAATTAGGATTTCAAGCTTAAAATATTTTTATTGTTGCATCTTTGCCTCTAGAACACAACAAAACATGACAAAGTCTTGTAAAGTCCTAGTTGGCACACCCATCAAGTTTTGAATCACTTAAAACAGACTAAAAAGGAGGAAGATATGTGGTTGGAATTACAGACAAATCTAGACAAACCTAGAGCTATCTTTTTTTTAAAATGGAAGCAAACTGTCATTCATCCTCTTTTTGTGTTTTTTGGCATCACTCATGTACTTCTAATGCTCAAAGAACAATTGTAGGCCTCTAGTTTGCATCTTCAATGACACAAAAATTGTTCAATTTGGTTAAAAAATGAGAAAAATATTGAAAAATGTTCAAAGATGGGCAGTTCTACCCTAATATTATATTATTGACAAAGGATATCAATTTTGGCAAAATAATGGAGGAGAGTTTACAACTTGGTTGGAGTTTGAATGAGCAACAAATGTGCTCGCATGGAAATGGGTTCAACAATTCAATGGATTCACCTTGTTTTGTAAAGAAGAAAGGTTTGGATTCACCTATTTCTTTTGGGAATTCTTTGCTTTGAATTTGGAATATATCACATAACAAATCACTTTGGTCCTTTTATTTGTTGTTAGATCCCAATGGATCTATAACAACAGAATAATTACTAATAATTATAAATAATAGTATTATTGTTTGGGGTAATAGTATGGATAGAAATGGGAAATAAAATAATGAGCCTCATGGGCCTTACAAAGAGAATCTTTTGACCAAAAACATAAGGGTTGGGTTGATTATGAATAATTTAGATAACTATTTCAAGTTTGTAATAATGGAAAGTCAAGAATGTGTGAACTTTATTAAATCTTAGACTCCAAATTATGTAAAACCTATCTATAAAAGGATGAAAAGTTATAAGTGGTACATGATGATTGGTTTGATACATGGAGAATAAATGTAGATGAATGTGATTGATTATTCATCCATTTCTTTCCTTCAAACATATAAGAGGTAGAGATTGTAGCTTCTGATTCATAATTTGTATTTGATAATTTCATGTTATTAGTTGGATCAAGACTTGTAGAAGTATCATATGTGAATACAAAACTTTGAAAAAATAAAATGGAAAGATTATTGTGAATATCATTGTGAAAATTTTATAGTCTTTTGGTGAGTGATCCCTATAAAGAAAAATCTTTAGACATGTGTGATGAATTACCCTGTGATGTAATTTCACATAAAAAATTCGACTTTAGACGCATGGGTGATCCTATTTCAAAAGAGTGTAAAGTCTCATGTTGAAAATCATGTGAATAACGAATATTACAAGTGTTGTTTTGAAATATGTTTGATAGTCTACCTATGTGCTAGAAGGGATTAATCAAAAATTAATCCTCATAGTTCTAGACCCCCTCCTGGGCTACAGACCCACTGGGAAAATATAAAAAGTATCTCCAGCTTGGTAAGCTGAGGTTTCAATCCCTTGCATGTCCAGTTGGTATCATATCATGTCCTATATGGCATCAAATCCCATTGGATTGACTGGGAAAATACAACCCAGGTAGCTACAAATTGGGAAGCCAAGGTTTCAAATGTCAATTCCTTCCTTGTTGGACCGATAGCTTCTCAAAATAATGCAGCTGACTCTTCAAGTATACTAGCGGGTTTTTATTGCATTCCAGTGTCCTTCGTGCCTACAACAAAAGAATTTGGTATAGGGAACATTGAGACTGTTCAATAATCTCCATGGTAGTACTGCCGCTGAAAAGGATCGGGTGTCCTTCAATCTTGAAAGTGGGCTCAAGGTGTACCAAAATTGAGTTCAGAGTATTCAGAGCCAGCCCAAGCTGCCGGGACCTTTTCCAATGCGATTCCAGTACTTAGACTACGGATTGCAGAGCTCTTGAAGGAGCATGTGTTGTTTGGAGGATATGCCAGGGACTTCATGATCCAATATAACTGAGCTAATCTACATGATGGCATTACAGTGTAGTGTGCTTGAGAAGTTGCTGTACAGTCATGAATGCTGGGTTATCCTTGCAGGTGAGACGCTAAATAACCCCCCCCCCCCATCAAGCTCTGTCCGGCGCCTGTTTTCATCGTATTCTTGCACATGTTTTTCGGCCCCTGCATGGTTTTGCATAAAACCATGCAGCATGGTTCACCCCCATCTGCTTTTTTAGTCTGCAAAATAACTTAGTAACGGTCTTTTTGATTTATTAAAAGTATCTTGGGCTGCAGATCTCACAGGATTCGAAACCAGAACTTTCTAGTTATAAAACAATTTATCAACAACTGGCACAGATTCAAGAAAAAAAAAGTAAGTTTTTTTTAAATATTTGAATAACTTACACAGACAACAAGTCAAAACCACATGGTTCTCGCAGGGCTGGACTGTCAGGACCAGAAAGGGCGCCAGACAGTGCTCGAGCCCGGGGGGGGGGGGGGTATTTAGCCTCTCGCCTGCAAGGATAAGCATTAAATACGGAACTGTGTTTGCAGGTTTCCCATGATTGTACTGTCTCTGATACATATTATGTCTGACTGGGCCGGTGGGCTCCAACACATTTAGGCACTTTCTTCACAAATTCAGTGAATACCAGCTCGATAACATAACTAAGAACACAAGGAATCTGTCACAACAGCTTGGTCGTACGTTTGGCCTTTTTTTTTCTGCAGTCTTTTTTTTCTTTTGGGCGAAAGACCTCCAAAAGAAAAGGCGACACAGTTTTCTAAAAAAGGAATATCCTCTCACATATTTCCTTTTTCTGAAAAGAATTCGCCTAAAAGGCGACAGAACTCTGTTTTCCAAGGCAGTGGCTGCCGTCACATTTATGTGTACTGGCTACGTTTTTACAGTCCCTTTGAAATAAAGTCGCCAGTTAAGTCATAATGTGCCTGTGCATGCTCGCTACCCTGGCTCCAGGGAATTGTTTTTAATTTTTAAAAAAACACCCCTGCTTGGATGCGAGAGCACAGCACCTACAGTGGCACCCTGGTTGAAGTACCCCAAATCTTTTGGTATTTTCTAAACAAGTTAATATCCCCTTATTATCAAATCCCAAGACTAAATCATGTCCCCTGATTCAAATTTAGAATTTGCTGAGTTAAATACAATTTAATATTTTCCTAAGAGAGATCACTTGTTGCAAGAGATTGCAAATGTCCTTGATATGTGCCACATGGCTCTTTGGCAAGAAACACATTAAATACCCCTAACAAGCTTTGTGTCCAGGTGACATTGTGAGGAGGACCTACTCAATTTTGTCACTGCGTTTCACTAATGTTGGAGACGGTGGTTAACGTGCTGGGTACTCTCGAAGCTGAAGGTACCTTGTGTAAGTCACTTCAAGCTGAAGTATCTTGGGCTTGGCAACCCTGGACATAAGGGTTTCTCCTATCTAAGCACAGGATTTAAATCTAGCAGCCAGATCCCTGGACAAGTACTTAATATCTCAGCATCATGATCTTCGCCATATCCTTGAAGACACTGACACAAAGTGCTCCCTCTAATCTCAGGAGAAGCAAACAAAGCATTAACAGATTCAAGGGTTTTGTTTTCTATTAATATAGTGTGGCCTGTTCCATTGGCCCAAGTGTGAACATGATTATGTAATTACTCCAAGTGTGAACAGTACCCTCATGATAGAGCTCAATGGTGAAAAATATTTTAGAATTCTAAATTAACTTCTAATGAAGAAAATTACTCAAAATTTAATGTCTCTCACACCTTAGATCTAAAAATTATGAAATCACCTCCATAAAATCCCACTCATGAATGGCTTTCTAATAGTATGAAGATTGCAGCTGAATTTCCCTAAATTCTTTTGTTTTGATTTTATCATTTTTTTGAATGAATTATTCAATATTTAATAAGTCCCACACCACAAGTCTAAATTGGAATGTTGTGCATGTAAGTGTAAATAGTTTTTGTGTGTGCAAAATTGTAAATGTGAATCATTTACATTCCAACAACAAAGTTTTTACATTTACACTTCATGCCATGTATATTTCAAGATTTATATTTACACTTGTAGGACATGTGTGTATATATTTCTAATATACACTTACACAAGACCATGTAAAAACGTTTATTGTGTAAATGTAAATCACAATGCAATACCTTTATGAAGGTATTGTTTTTAGCCCATTATCTGTCTCCAAATTGTGATTTGCAGAAAAATGAAGATATTGCATTTCAAACTTTTCATTTGTAGTTGTGTGTTTTTAAGACAAAAAAACAAGACCATAATGAAAGCAAAATAAGAAAGGGGAGCTCATCTAAAACAAGTCACTAATGAAACTTGCAATTATGTTAGGAATTACAAGATGATTATGATGCCACCATCTAAAGTTGCAAAAATTACAAATGAAGAGGAAGAACATGGGGGAGCTCACCTTAAACTCTAAAACTTTTTTTGCAAGACCAAAATGAAAAAAGTTCCAAAACAACCACAATAAAGAAGTCCAACATAAACAAAAGGGTAAGGAATAATTTGTAAAAAACACACTTGAAACATGTTTGTTGTTGAAGCTTTCAACAATGCAACTAGTTGTAAAATGATGACAACATCACCAATTACACTTGCACACAACCTTTAAACCTAAGGGAGCAACAAGGGGGAGCTCAAAAGGTCACAATGAAAGAAGTTTTCCAAGATATCATTCCTCCATACTTAACCCTCTCTTTTCTCTCACCTACCTCCTTATCTCTTCATGCCTACCATTTGTTAATTTCCCATTTCCTTTTTTTCTCCTTTTTTTTCTTTGTTGAACCAACTCCACTTTAATAACTATTGTTTTGAAAGGAGAAAATGCAATATTGCATATGTCATTGTGTGTTGTGTTTATTTACATGTTATGTAAAATTGCATAAATGCATGTGTCATTTTTTTAATTACTCATACACACCAAAGTTTACATGTATATGAATGTAAATGAAAATTACACTTACATTTACCCAACACTATGTATATCAAAAACCATATACACATAACACATTTTTTAAAATGTCATTAAGCCACCTTAATCCACATGCTGCTCATCCAGGGTTTTTCAATGGTATGAAAGAACATGGTGGGGGGCATTATGATTTAGGACAATTCAACTTAACAAACAAATGAAATAGAAAAAATATTTTTAATTGTAATAAATATAAAAGTGGACTATTTTGGGAATTCATCAATATAACATGATTGGTCAAAGATAGAGTGTGTAACACATAAAAAATATTACTTTCAAGAATTTAAATTTTTTTCATTTTTTCAAAAACAATTTGATAAACTGTGTTTTTTCAATGTATAACATGTTTATTTGACAAAAATTCATCACTTTTGCAAAAATAAATATTTTTCAAAATATAATAATTAACACCTAGTATAAAAGGTCCCAAAATGAGCTTTGTAATCTTGTGCCTCTTCCAAAGATGGGCCAAGCCTCTAAAAAAAAGTTTATTTGATATAATTTTCTCAAAAATAGACATCAAAAAATTAGGGCGCACACACATGTTACATCCAACTTTATTATATTATAACTAATTGGCAAGTTTAAAAAAAAATTCACAAGGGTTTTAAATCTTAGGTTTAGGTAAGGTTTAAGTAAGGTTGAAGCTTGCAATTGTGTGGTGCATGAAAGGAGGTAACGTGCATAAAAGCAAAGTCAAGTGTTTCAAAGTTGGCATGATGAGAGTTCATATTTTATTCTTAATAAAACTCCTATAATATGATATATATTGAATGTTCATTTTCTTCTACTTCCATTCAAAAAAATCAGTAAACCAGTTGTGTACGTGATTAAACATGTATTTGGTATAAAAAAAAGATGTAAAACATGAAGCATGAAATTTTGAATGAGACTAATAAAACTTGATAATGCACTATTCAACTATATACCGTAGTATTTGGGCAGCTTCGGTAATTCTCTGCCAAATAATTAATTTAATCCAAAAATTTTGGTTCAGTAGCTACCTTTTTAATTTTGAAAATTTTGGCATATGTGTGATATATCTAAAAAAATTCATTAATATTTTAAAGATATTTTACTACATTAATGGTCAGATGGATGCAAAGTAACTAAGTTAATCAGGCAAGTCCCTAATTCAAAACTAGCTAGCAATTAGAATGTGTTTTTGAAAACTTTGGAAAAAGGGAAAATTTTGGAAAAAGGGTTGATTTTTTTTAAATTTTTTTGACAAAGTTGAAAGTAATTTAATTTATGCTGAAGACACCTAAGTACTATAATATATAAAGTGTCAATGCATCTTACATTCAAACACCTCACCTCATATGATGTTACAATTTTTTTGAGTCCACATGTCAATTTTTATTTTATGATCGAAATAGTGTTTAATTTTAAAATTTTAATATGGTTTTCTATTTAAATATAATTTAATGTCCAACTAGCCAATTTTGAACTAGGGACGTGCATAACCAAATTAGTTATTTGCATCCATCTAACCACTAACACAATGCAATATCTTTAAAATACTAATGAATTTTGTTACATATATTACACATGTGCTGA
>Ga0209208_10004001_pt1 | contig 21020 bp, 20 predicted proteins | sample S1TSphfallax_3_FD_187694 | JGI IMG/M metagenome (GOLD analysis project Ga0209208, IMG submission 187694) | Host-associated microbial communities from peat moss isolated from Minnesota, USA - S1T2_Fd - Sphagnum fallax MG (SPAdes) (version 2) | ecosystem: Host-associated > Plants > Peat moss >...
GTTCTGGCTTCATTGTTGCAGCTACATTTTTGTGGGTACCAGTTTTTTAGGTCTGTTTTTCTGTTTTGCTTCAGACAGATACCAGAGAGAGAGATAGACACACACACACACAGACACACACAGAGTCGCACATACAGAGTTGGGAGACTGTGTGTGTTTTTTTGTTGGTGTTGGATTTTTGAAGCTCTGGTGGTTTTTTGGGTTCGAGAGTTTGGTGAAGGTTTTTTTTTCATGTGTTTGTTGTTGTGGTTGTGGAGGTTTGTGGTTTTTGGAACTTGGGATTGAGGAGTTTTCAAAACAGTGTCGTTTGGATCGGTTGTTTGTTGGGTGTTGGTTGTTGTTTTTTGGGAATTGTTGTGTGTGTGTGTGTGGGTGTGTTTGGTTCCTTTCAATTTGATTCATTTTGCTGCTTGGGTGGTGGAAGAGATTCAGTATAGGTCCTCCTTGATGGGTGGGTTTGTCTGTTCTTGATTCAGTTTTGTGTGATCTTCTGTTGTTGTGCTGAGATTTGGTGTCGGAATTTTGTTTTGGGTGTTTGTGTTTGGAGAGGTGGTAGACTGAAATTCAGGAAAGGGAGCGAGGGAGGGAAGAGAATATGGCACAAACAAGAGGGGGAAAGGGTTTGAGAGGGAGTGGAGGTAATAAGGCTTTGCTTTTGATAGAGCTCAAGAACAGGATTCTATCATCACTCAACAAGCTAGCAGATCGGGACACACAGCAGCTGGCAGTGGAGGATCTAGAAAGGCTCTCGGAGTCACTGAGCTCTGAGGGTTTATCCATGTTGCTGTCATGCCTCTATGACTTTACCGCAGATGCTCAGCAGAAAAGTGTGGTCAGGCGCGAATGCATCAAGATGTTCGGGACTTTGGCCACATTGCACAGGGAGGCTCTCAAACCGCATCTACACAAGATTGTGGCTAACATTGTCCGCCGGCTCAAGGATGCGGACTCCAGCATCCGTGAGGCATGTGTTGAAGCCATGGGCATTCTCGCAGCTCAAATTCCAGCAGGAGGAGGAGCAGCTGCAGAGGCAGGATCATCCATTAGCATTTTTGTGAAGCCTTTGCTTGAAGCTTTGGGTGAGCAGAACCGGAATTTGCAGGTGGGTGGTCATGGGCACTGGGGTTTTGTGAACCAGTGCTGGTGCTGCTCATTGCTCTTCTTCTCCTTCTTCATCATCGTGTCTGATTCATGTTTTTTCCCCATTCTTTTGTTCAACATCCTATTGGAATGAATGCTCAAGAAAAATGCACTTGTTCTTCTGGAGCCTTTGAAAAGGATCCCACACTGAGGTCACCCAACAATCCATGTTTGCATGGCATGGCAGGTGGGTGCTTCTCTGTGTCTGGCAAGGGTCATTGACTGTACCAAGGATCCACATACCCACACTCTGCAACAGTTGTGTCCTCGCATTGTGAAGCTTCTCAACAGTCCCAGCTTCTTGGCCAATGCTTCTTTGCTTCCTGCCATTGGAGGGCTGGCACAAGTAGGTCTTTTCTTTTCTTTTTGGAGCTGTTCTATTCATTCTACCTTGAATGCCAGGCAGCAGCAGCTGCAGCTGGTTGTGTACTATATACACATCTGGATGGATCCTCCTGTTTTATGGTCTCTTGCATGAGAATTTTTTCAGGCGCATCTGCTGTCAACTTTGGTCGTCTACTGACAAATATGTGACAATCTTGGTCTTGCCTCCCGTCATGCAGGTGCCAGGAGTGGTGAATGGTTCCTTATTGGCAACTCTTATTTCAAGTGTTGAAGAGGAGCTTGAGGGTACGGAGTGGGCAACACGCAAAGCTGCAGCTGACACGCTGGCATGTTTGGCAACTGCGTTGGGGCCTGCCTTGAGCACTGCTAAGGCGTCCTGTACTGCTGCCCTTGTAACCTGCCGGTTTGACAAGGTGTTCCTCAAATCCTGCTCCTCCTCCTGTATTCATTTTTCTTTCAGCCCAAATCCGTTTCCATCATTTGGTTTTTTGTCGTTAGACTGGAATTCCTCAGTTACAACAGACCTTGAGAAATCTACTTTCCCTTGTCCTGTTTGTTTATATGTTCCATAGTGGGATTATAGAAGTACATGTTGTTGGCAACTATTCTGACTTTGACATGCTATTGTGGGGATGATGATGCCTGACAGGTGAAACCTGTTCGAGATAGTGTTGCAGAGGCATTACAACTGTGGAAGACTATCCCTGATGTGGGTGCCTGCCCAGTTCCACCCTCTGCAGGAGGAGATGCCCGAGGTACAAGAGCTATAACTACTTTGCTGCATGCCCATTCAAAAAACTGTTTTTTTTCCTTTCCTTTCAGCTATTCATTCATGTAAAGTTTCACTTGGGTGCGGGCAAGTTGGTTTGTTGACAAGAGTGGAATGAAGAAATTCTAGTGAATGCAAAAATCTTAGAGCTGGCTGTAAATGATAGTTTTTACAGCTTTTGTGGTTTTGATTGGATCCTATTTGTGAAGGGGGAACTGGACCCTACAGCCCAAATTTTTCATCGCCAATTCAGGCTTTAGATCTGGAGACATCAACCCCGACTACAGCCTCCAAAAGTGGTCGGTTGATATCATTGATGAAGTCAGGTGCAGCAGTGAATGCGTCATTTCCTGCAACACATGTCCCCTCCAAGGTGGTTTCAGAGAAAGTGGGAAGCAGTTTGAAGAAGAAGACACCACCACCTTTTAGTGATAAGAAACCAAACCCTGATTTCTTCCACAAGCTGGAGAACAGTGTGATGAGGGAATCAGGTTGGCAAATTGATGTCACTATTCCTCAGGGCGCATGCTCACCAACAGGTCTTTCAGTGGAGAATGGTAGTACAGATGACACTACTACTAGTGGTGCATTGTCAGAGCATCATGATGCCAATGGAATGAATCCGATTACAGAACCTGATTCACCGCCACTTCCAAATGGGTTTGGTGGGACTCTCAAATGTCCAAAAGATGAAGTCCCATGGATGGGCATTTCCGAATCTGCCACACATGAGCCTGAGCCGACATGTTGGGGTGATGCCAGTGTGCCTGTCACCAGCCCAGATAGCAGTTCTGGCAGCTACAATGAGGAGGCTGCAGGTCCAGACTCTGCTGCTGCAGGTCCAGACTGGCCAATGGTTTATCACCAATTGCAGAACATGGAGCACCGCCAGGGCATTATTATGGAGATGCTGCAGGTTTACCTCTTTCTTTTCCCCCACTTTCAATTGTTCCAGGTGATCTTCTAGGACCTCCTTGAACACTGGAAATCCTGGTGTGACTGGAACCCATTGTCTCAGCTGTAGCAGAAAACATGATCTGTCAAGGAAGGGTTTTGGGGTTTAGGGTTTAAACTCTTACATGTTCCTGCAACAGTGGTGCACTGTAGAAGGTAGTGTGTTCTTGCAGGGCATATATAAACCAAGTAACATCAACATAGATCTGGCCTGATCTATCTATTCTTTGCTGGTTGGCCAGGAATTTGTCATTGGTGTACATGAGACTATGGAAGGCCTTCAAGGAAGGGTGCAGAGGCTGGAGCGTGTTGTGGATGACATTGCATTTAGTGCAAGGGGTACTTCTGAAAGAATGCCTATTGGTGGTGGTTCACCTACTCTGGAAAGTCACAATCTGGAAAGATTCCTGGCAGCTGCTGATTTTTTAGGTGCCAAGATCCAGAAGGCAAATGTTGGACGAACATCATTGTTTGCAGACTCAATTCCTCAAAGTGGGAGGAGCAGAGACTCATTGTCATCATTGAAGACAGCTGACTCAATAATGTCTGATGCTTTTGATGGTGTTAATATTGGAGGTAGTCCTCAATCTGGATTGCCAGGAAGTGGCATCTCTGAGACTAAGCGGTGGGTCAGTTCACTTGCCTCAGACTTTGCTGGAAAGTTGGGCAGTGAGTATGTGGAATCTGACCAATTGGGTAATAATAATCAGAGGTCACGGGACAGGGCATCGGGTCCTCCTCCTCCTCCTATGCAGCAAGGTCCTGGTCCATCTGCACGTATTGGATGGCAAGCTTCGAAAGATGAAGCCACCACTGTGGCTGCCATTCGTGGTGCTCGCCCATCATCAGACAAGCCAGCTTCACATCAAAATGACAAGACAATAAGGGAGTACAAGAGTGAATATCGAAGCACGACTACAGGCAATAATCATAAGCCAAATGGTGGGGGCGCATTTTGGATGCTTTGGAGCCATGCAACAGAATGTGTGCGATCAGGTGACTTAAATGGAGCCTATAGGGAGATTCTTGGCAGTGGTGATGAGCTCTTGCTGATGCGGATGATGAGTCGTACCGGCCCTGTCCTTCATCAGCTAAACCCTGCTACTGCTCTGCAGCTGATCCGCAGTCTAATGCAAATGCTTCGGCAGCAAAGCTTCTTGGAGGCTGTTATCCCCTGGATTCAGCAGGTAAAGCTTACAAAATCCATTTTCAGGTTTCACTACATAGCTATGAAACCGCAAATGCTTTGTCATGATAATAAAACAAAATCAAGAAAAATTCATACAATTTTGTGACCTTTAAAAGGTCCTCAAATTGAGGTCACAAAATTTAAATGAATCAAGCTAATTTTTGGGCCTCAAACCATGTGTGAATAGTGGGGGAGATCATGGTGAGTAATATTTGTGGACGAGTTTACTGTAGCACAATAATGGCACCAGACATTGTAATGTTTCCTTCTGAAAGAACACTACTAACTGAAATTGGAGTTTGCAGTTTCACCCAGTTGGAATTTGTACACCAGTGTGCTGAAACCTTTGATGGGTGGGAGTGCAGGTATCAGATCTGGTGACAAGCAATGGTGCAGACTCCTTAGGACTATTATCTGGAGACGTAAGAAAGGAGCTTGTCATGTGTTTGCAACATGCATCAACTATGGAGTTTACAGAGAGCTGGATGAGCAATACAATCTCACAGCTTACTGTGCAATTGTCAAATGCGCTGTCAAATTGACAGTGGTGCTCATGTAGCTCTGTCAAGCAACTGCTGATTGCCACTTGTTCAACAATACTAAACCTGCTGAGATGTACAGATTTTGCAGTAGCAGTTCTGCTATCAACTCTGTACACAAACCCAGCATGCATGTGTATTGCACTGTGTGTGACTAAGCTTCAGAAGACTCCTTCAGCCAATAAGAAAAGTTGTGAGTCTCTTCTCCAACGTACCTAATTGGGCGAATCTTAACAATGTTACATGGTAGAACATTTACCATCTAGAGTATGTTAGGCGGAGTTTTTTTCCCTTCCTTGTGGGGTTGATGCATATTGACGCATGTTGCAAACAAATGACAACATTTGTATGTTGACACATGTTTCCTTATGGGGCTTTGGTTACCGGAATCTGCTCTGCATGAGATGACTGAGTAACACTATGCATTGTTTATACTGGAGCTATTTGCAAGCAAAGTTCCCTTCTCCTTCTCTACTTTTCTGTTCAAACCTACTAAATCCTAAACCCTAAACCCTAAATCCTATCCTTGTGCCCAAGACATGCTGGTAATCTTTGGGATTTTCATGTGACCCTATTTCACATAAGTGCTTGAACCCTAAACCCTAGATCCCAAACTCGTGCCCAAGACATGCTCTACTATTCTTTGTGATTTTCATGGAGGTCTGATTCCACAAAATTGGGGAAATCCTAAACCCTAAAGTTGTGCCCAAAACATGTTTGGTAGTCTTTGTGATTTTCATGTGATCATATTTCACATAAATGCTTAAACCCTAAACCCTAATCTTGTGCCTATGAAATGTTTGGTAATCTTTGTGATTCCATGGGCAAATGCATTAAACATAAATATTTAAATTACCCAACTTAAGTGATTTTCATGGGAGAATAAGCCCCATGCAAATTCTTTAAATGTAATTATTTTGAACTTACACACTATTTCCTAAGTTATTTCAATAGGTAGCCTAATGAACATAAATCCTTGAGAATTATGTGATAATTACATGTTTTGATGGAAATTCAATGGCTAACCTTATTTTTGTTAATATTAGGGATGCATCTGATGGTGGGATTCAATGTAGACCCCATGATTTTATATGAACTGAATTGCAATTTAGTTTTGCTAGATTACTTATAAATACAAATACCCTAAAATATACTACCCATATACAATTGGGTATATGCAAAGAAAGGCTTATGTACAAAATTTAGTTTTTGTGTCATAGATTTTTCATTTCTTAAAATAAAAATTGTTCAAATATAAATAAATAACAAGTCACATTTGGATGGAATATGTTTGCATTTAAGAATTTCCTTGCAATAGGAAAATCAAATACAATTACATTCAATTTGTATACATTGGCTTTTCACCCTCCGAGAAAAATATGTCATGACAAAAGTGCCCTTTAAAAAAAGCCCAAAAGCATTACACCAAATACCACCACAAATTTTGTTTCCAAACAAATGTTCCATGAAAAGCTTTATTTTATTTTTCAAAAAATTCCCCAGATTTTCATTATCACAAATTGAGGGAAAAGAAAAACCCCCTTGATGTTTACAATAAATACATTATCTTTCATTTTCAAAAATTCTTGTTTTTTAATTATATAAATTAAAATATTCCATAGGTTAGTATATATATAATTCTTGTTTAAATCTTTCAACTTAGTTTAAAGTTATCAATTATAAGAAAATAAAAATTTGGGGAAAAAAGAAAAGAAAAAAAAAACACCCATCTTTTTATGTTAGTGACCAATCAGATATTTTTCCCTTCTACCCAAAATTTGCTCCTATGTTAGTAACTTAATTTCGGGTCAGATCGGGTCGGGTCGCATGGAATCAGATCGGACCAGTTTTTTCTCCGGGCGTCTTCGGCTTCGTCCGATCGTGCTCGGGTCGGGTCGCATGGGCGTCGAATCGGACCGGTTGTTTCTCCGGGCGTCTTCGTCTTCCTCCGCTCGCGCTCATCGAGGAGGGGCGCGACGAGGGTCTTTTCCTGCAGCGCAATTTGCTCGTAGTAAGGAAGGATTCGTCGGCCTCCTCGAGCAGATTCTCAAGGAGTTTCTGCTTGCATTGCATTTTCTCCTTGTTTCTTTTTCGGGGAGAGCTTTTACAGCGGAGAATTTGGGCCTGTTTTTAGTTTTTTCAAAGGATTTAAGCCTTCCTGGTATCTATCGCGTACAGCTTTCGATTTCAGGAATTGTTCGACTTCTCTTTCGCTCGCGGATTTTATCTACTTCTTTTGCTTTCGCAGAGTAATTTTTTCGCTGTCGTTTTTTTTTTTGGATGCGTTTTGGTGTTCTAGCTGTGGTTTGGTGTCGGGGGCGATGGCGGCATCTTTTCTCGACAAGATCGGCAATCTTTTTGGAGGCGGCGACACTCTTCCTTGGACGGATTCAGAGATGATCGCCGTAAGTTGCGACACCTTGTTCATTGCGAGGGAGCTAGTGCTGTTCCCGTAACTCTTCTTCTTCTTCTTCTTCTTCTTCTTCTTGCGTGAAGAATCCGTCTTCGGAAACTTTGCTTTCTCCTCCGCCGCTTACGCACACGAACGGCTCTGCGTCCCGCTTACATCTGGAATGATTCTGATGGCGTTCCACCATGGAATTCGAGCGCCAATTTCACAGTTTTCCCATCTGTTCTGGGGGATTGCGCTGTTCTTGTGCACTTCTCTGCAAACCTCTAGATTCTCTTGTAGCCCTTTTTTCTTCTTTTTCCAGATATAGTGGAAGAAGAAGCAGAGGAGATTTTTCGCCGCGGATCTGACAGCAGAAAATGGGATGACTTGTGAGGGAAAATGTGCAGACTTGTGAGGTGGATGCCAACAATAAGGCAGGGGTTTCAGGAGAGTTAGGCAACAAGAATGACAGCATAATGAGGTTGGCCTGGGCCTTGGTTCATTCACACCATCCCTCTGATGTGCAGCGCGGTATAGCTATGCTTGAAGGTAGAACAATCCTCATTTTATAATGTATCTCTCTCTCTCTCTCTCTCTCTGTGGGTCAACATAGCTCTCCTCTGACTTCCAACTGCAGATCTTCTGATCTGTAACAATGCCACATATGGTACCGAATAGGTGGTGTGAAACCCTAATGTTGCATTGTTTGCTGTATAGCTGCTTTTGATCATTTGCTGCAAGATCTTGCCATCTTTCCTAGTCACACGTAGAGGGAGATCCACTACATTAGAATCATCATATGGCAGGATGGGAATGCCCATTTCAGTTTCATTCACAGCCTATGAGTATATGTTTGGTGTATCTGCAGCATCCTTGTCAGATGGCCGAGGTGGAGTGCCAGAAAAGAGGGAGATCCTGTATCTGCTTGCAGTGGGTCAGTTTCGAGCTGCTGAGTATGCAAGAAGCCGACGTTTGGTCGACCAGGCTCTGCAGGTGGGCTATCTGTCTGCTCTTTTCAGGATTGTGCAGAAATCTAGTATAGAAATATTTTGAGGAACAGGAAGGCCCTCATGATTGATTAGGGGTTTATGAGGTTTGCCAATAATTGTGTCCTTACTACATTTTCTTGTTTTGGTGGCTGCAGATTTCCCCAGACTTTCGGCAAGCCTCTGCTCTCAAGCAAATGATTGAAGATAAAATTGCAAAAGGTAGAACCATGCATTTGCACTCTGATCTTCTCATAGTCTCTGTTGTTTTTCCATGTCAAAGATTGCTATGGTCAGAAGGTCAGAAGACAGATGACAGACAACTGAAAATTAGAAGAGCCTTCTTGAGAATTTCTCATCTTGTTTTGCACTTTGCTACTATAAAAGTCTATTTGATAGCTGCATGACACAAGTCAACCTGCAAATGATTGATCTGTATGATTGAATCAAATGATTTAATAGTGGGGTTTGCTTTTTCAGATGGTATTATAGGAGTCGGTTTGGCAGCTGGAGTGGTGGCTCTTGTGGCAAGTGGAATTGTTGCAGCAGTGGCAGGACCACGTTCGCACAGGAAGTAGAACAAAGAATTTCCAGCAGATGCTCAAGCAGTGTACATTGTCTTCAGGATTGGAGTTTGCTTGAGTTGTTTTATAATGACACCCCCCCTCAAGTACATCAGAGTTGCAGTTCAATAAGCATAATTTGATTGTGTGGATTGTGGTTTCATACACAATTCAACATGAAATGACATCTACATTTTGACTCTGGTTTTTTCTGTCATGCAGTTGAAGGATATGTTGAGGGTGCCAAGGCCCAGCCAGTACCCCTCTATGTAGGCCTCTCTACACTTTAGGCTCAGATGCTTGCTTTTACTGGGACAAGCTAAAATGAAATGAAGCTTACCCTGACAAGTTTGCTGCAGCTTCACTGAAGACACTATTAGCTCTCTAGAGTTGCTGTCTTTGAAGGCCGACATCATGACTAAATCTTCCCATTGCTGCCAGAAACTCAGGATGCAGATGGGCTGCCCCAAATGTTTGGTGGCTACTTATCTACAGCTACTGTTGGGAACTGATGAAGTCAGTAGTCACAGCTATCATTTGCAATAAATATGATGGTCCAGCGCTTTGCAAGCAACTCTCATAAGGTTATGATTTATCTCCCATGGAATCACAAAATGGAGAGGTTCTTCATTATGCATCATCTGTCTTAGGCACTGGAGGTGCCAATTTACTTCCCACAAACTCAATTTCATGGAATATTGTTATCTTTGAATTTCAAGACAAAGAAACCATTGCTTTTCATCCCATCTTTCTTGTGAGTTCCTCATCACATAAACAGAGAACTTGAATGGCATAAAAGCACACATGCTACAACTGATTCCATGGAACATTGTGAATGTTTTGTCCACACATGAAAGGGGAACTGGCAGTGCTCCATCCAACATTGAGTACAACGATACATAGTCAAGGCAAAAGCGTTTCAAGGAAGCTGAATTACTGTCAAAACCAGTCTTTTAAATGCCACTTGGTTACAACATGATGGGAGAATTTGGAAGGGCATGAAAAACCATGCCCTGACACCTACACATTGATGTACAAGCTACCTAAATGGTTGGCTCATCTACCTTGTAAAAGGATGATGGAGAGAAAGCGAACACAAATCTCTGCTTCTGCAATCTGAAAGGACAGAGAGCAATGAACACTTGCAGAACTAAGAATGAAAGTTAACAATACTATCATGTAACAATTCAAAAGTGAAAGAAATATGTTACAGGTAATGTGAATAGTGAGACAAGATGCAAAAAGATAATTCAGTCCCAGTGTCCCAGTGCTTTTGAGTATATGTGCACTTTCAGAACTAGAACAGCATGTTAGAGTTGTGCATTTGACGTGCCTTATTGATCCCCATATCTTTCTTTTCCAAACCATGGGTGTGTGTTCACCAACTTGCGTTGCTTCCAGTTGCCATGAGAGGCAAAGTCATTGTGTTTGCTTTAGCCTTTCAGGTATGCCTTGAGAGTGAACACCGGTGGCCCATCCTGCACAAGATGGAACCCATGTGGCATTAAACCTCTTTGTTCACTGTTGCATCAATTCCCCTTGTCTATATATACATAACTCCATGAGCAAAACCTGTGTCTCTTCTGACTTACCACAAGGGTTTCTTTACCTTCCCAAGTTCTTGGTTGAGACGCTGCCTGACGACTGTAGTATGCTGCAGCAATCTCTCCATTGATGTGTAGCTTGGAAGGTGTGCATGTGCTGCACATATCAGACACACTTGTCACCACTTAAGCAAAGTTATGCAGCTCCCAACCCATCGATGAAGAAGCACCAACAGGATTAGTAGAGCAAAAAAGGGTATTGTTAAACAAGACCCCCCCTCTTACCAAGAATAGCACAATTCAAAGAATCTGCCACACTCTGCCGGTGGTCCATTGAGAGCAAGAAAAACATGGGTGACTTCTCTGGCTCCTCATATGCTAGCAATGCAATGCAATCCTGCATAATCAGTAAAACCAAAACAACAACTCCATTCAGCCAATGGATCCAACAGCAACATGAGCAGGATTTAGATCTCTGTGGATACCCTATCAATATTTCACAATTTAGCCATTTTATCTGCGGTTATGGAATGATGTATCCATCAACCTTATCATGTCCAAGTACACCAAGTCGAGCCAAAAGCTATAATTGAAAGAAGCATAACCTACTTGAAGTTTTTCCCGGTAGCAATCTTGTTTGCCAAATGGTCGAAGCTCTTTCTGTGCAAACTCCAATGCACCTGCACTGCAATATGGAAAACGATCACTTCTTTCTTGTCAGTTCTGGTTTTCATGTGCAAGAGGTTTTCACATTCTACTGAAGAATTACACATGAATTTTTATTTTTAGCATATACCTATTGCAGGGGTTAAGATAGGGAAGACAAAGTTCCATACCAGTCCTTGGCACGAACAAGTTCTACAAAATGCAGGGTGAGAAGATCAAAGTGGACATCCTGGTTGGTTGAAAGAAGGTCAACAGCCAGCTCATTTGTGAGCTCTATTGCCTTCAAAACGTTGCCCTCCAACACATGGTTGTAAATTGCTGCATGCACTCACTTACATCAGAAACAAATATATACAGACTTCAATTCCTTCATTTCTTCCACAGCAACAGAGCACACAACAAAGCACCATATGGATGCTCAAGCAAATCTTGAAGTATCCAAGAGACTTTAGGTCAGAAGCAGGGCAACATACGCTTTCTTTTGTCAATATCAACAGAGCAGTCTGCAGTCCGCTTCATGCCTGAGCAGGCAATAAATGTCTCGGCAGTTTCCTTGAAGCAGTTGTGCACAAGATATGAAAGCACAATCTTAAGCACCTCGCTGTCACTGACCTTCTGCCCCCATTCCAGACCCAAACTGTGGCTCAGTGCCCCCCCCCCCACCAAGCTTCCTTTTCCAGATCAAACATCACACATTTTTGTTTTCTTGATAACAGACACAGCATCAAACCCAAATGCTATGGGGATTGATAGCACTCTTTGATCTCACTACACTCACAAGTGGATTTCATGCACAAAACCTCAAGCAAGTACAAAAGCTAACACGTTGTTACGCAGAATAAAAGAGAACCCAGGACCAGCATTCCTCAAAAATTTGTAAACATCCAAGTTCCTTGCTACCCAAAAGGATCGGGCAACTAGAATGCCCATCTTCACAAGGAGGTCTTAAGCTCTGAACCCTAAAAGTAGAAGAAGGATGACTGAAAAAGTCTAGCTTTTATCCTCTTCTTCTGCTTCTTCTTATTTTTCCTTTTTCAGATCAGATCGGGAATTCCTCTTTGCAAGAGTCGCAAATCCAAACATAATCAACGATGTCCAGACTTGCAAAACAGGAGAAAAACACACGAAAGAAAAAGAAGGAAGGGGGTGGAGAGTGTGCGTGTTTGTTTGTGCGTACCAAGTTGTCATACTCCTGGGGGTCTAAATCCATCCCTCTCCGTTTCTTGCGCCTGCGTTTGTTGCGCGTGCCACCCTCAATCGTGCCTGACTCCTTCGCAATTGTGGCACCGCCACCGATCCCACAAACAAATCCCCACACTCGCTACACCCTCCTCCAACAAAAAGTGTTCCAAACCCTAACCCTAATTCCAGAGCTTCTTCTTCTTCCTCCAACAGAGATCCGTTTTACACCCCCGCTGATTGTCGTGTGTCTACTCGAATTCTTTCCAACACTATTGCAGGAAGTAGAGAAGCCGATCCCTGCTTGCTGTTGGGAACTTCAACCTGTCAGCGGCTTTTAATCCATCACGATGCTAAGTATCAGCGAACTCTTCTGCTGCTGCGTCTTGAGACAATTCCTCTTGTTTGTTGAGGTTTTTTGGTCAGAGATGTTTGTTTTCTTTCTTGATTTTCTTCTGTCAGTATCTGTCAAATTTCTATTTCTTTGTGTGTGTGTGTGTGTGTATCTGTCTGTCTGTCTCATATAAAAAAGCTGAACAAATATTCATACAATTTTCCAACAAGTTGTATTGTGCAATCTCGGTTGATACTCAATACACATTTTTGCTGTGGAATTCTCCCCCACTAAATTGGGTGTCTTTCATAATTTTTGAAAAGGTGCCAATTGAGAAACCATCCTCATGATGATGATGATGATGATGAGGACCAAACAATACCCTCTTCCGTTCTTCTTCTTCAATAATTTTTTTGGACTCTAGAGTCTTCAGTTTAGTGTGTTTGCAGAGAGAATGAGTGGCAATTGATTTTCTGGTCTACTAGGTGATGATTACATTTTTCTTCTGATATGCCATAAAGAAAATACTTCTATTGTTGCAATATGGGTTTTAATTAGAACTCACAAATGTGAATCAAATGCTAAACAAGCTGGAGAAGAAAGAAAAAAAATGCACAACCCAACAGCCAAAAATTGGAGCAATGACAATATTTCTCCATTCCCATTTATGGGATACCATTACCAACTCTTTTATAACTGTCATAATAAGAGCATCAAGGAGTTAACCTGCTCTCTCTCACCACACACTAGATGCACAGCTTGAGGCAAGTTTTTGTAAAGAGATCAATTGAAACTTTTTCCATGCAGTGCTCATCCCTTGGATTCCTCTAGACTTGACCATGAGTGTAGCATTCATGGCAAGGCACCATCTAGTGATGGCTTCAAATCACTAGTGGACAAATCTAAACATGCAAGAGTTGAGAATGGAAGACTTCGACCATGGAAGCATACTTTGCGACTGACAAATAAACAAGCCACTCATCATTGCATAATAGCTCTTCTCCTTTTGGCAGGTTCAAACTATTGTTGGTCTGGTATTGACTTTTGAACATACTATCCTGGTCGTGGTATTTGTGTACCTACTTTCAAACTTTTCATACCAGACTGGTTCTGTTATTGGATCCAAGACCTGATTTTTTCAGCTAGTAACTTGAGGCAGAATTTGATCAAACAAAAGTAGGCTAGAAAAGGAAACTATATGTCTAGCTGTCACCCACAAATTAGTCCCCAATTCAAGCCAAAATTGTATACCTACCAAATCTTACACAGATGCCAGAGTGAACCAGGCAGCAACCAGCACATCACATCCATTGCAAGCTTCTTATGACTCAGCTGTGAAGGAACCTCATTGGTGTTGGATGTCGGTTTTCACCTTGGTAATCTACCCTGTAACATATAGGTCCTGTAAGTAGGTAGGAGAGAAGATTGGTGGCTGCCTAGGTAAGTAGATGTAAATGCATATAGATGTGCACAGAACCTGTCCACTCCATCCCTCAAGGTGGGCTGGTGGCTGTTGGTTTGTTCTGCCCCTAAAAATGGGGCATATTCCTGCCCACAGAACCATGGCCACTTAAACCCTAAACAGATATCCTTCACCCAGAACAAAAAGCCCTTAACCACAGTAATATCATCCCCACCATCACACCACAGACCACAGCTTCACATTGGCAATGAACATTGATGTTGCACTATTGGGAACTCTAGATCCTGGAGGCTAATAAATCTTCTCCCTTGGAAATCTCACTTGACTCGTCCAACTTGATTCTTCAAGCAGAACTGGTAGAAACAATTGACTGAAGAAAAAGCCAATCTCTGCAATAAAGGATGTGGAATTGCTGTGCCAATTGCCTGAGGGATTCAAATACTAACAGTGTATCAATGCATGAACAAGCCAAAAAATGTTGCCTGCTACCAGGTTTGTACCTTTGAGCTTTCAGGGTACTTCTATTTGACAGTATGATCTTAATGGAAAGTGACAGTATTTTAAATTTGTACAGTTTCTTCTACCTCTTGCTGCTGAGAATAAACTGCTCTCCTCCCCTAAACTGCCTACTTTGGATTGCAATTTTTGATTTATGATAAATACTGATCAAAGATTCACATGAATGAGCTAAGAACATAACAAGGAACTGCTATCAGATTCCAGGTTGTGACCCAAATTTGTTGGTCTGTTTGATGCTGAAGAACTGTTTTAGTTGGAGAAAAAGAACCTTGTTGTCAACAGCCTTAAGTTTTTTGAGATGGCCATCACTTGATCAGCCTACTTTGGAACCATTGTGTTGCTCTGTAATAACAGTTCTCTCCTTCATGTGCTTCTCCTTGAACTTGATGGCAGTGTACCAAACACCACCTGCTGTGTTGAAAGTTACACCTAAAAGAATAAACACTGTTGCTTTCACCCCTCCAAAAACAAAGAATCCCATTACCTGCACACCATTGGCAAGAGAGGAGATGAGGAACAAGCACTTGGATGAATATAGCATTTCAGCTGATAGGGGTCAATATCCTTAACCTGCTTCACAAATGTCCACTGCTGACAAGATGTTCCAAAGCATTCTAAAGAAAAGAGACAGAAATTTTTCAAAGGCAACTTCATCAGAAATTGTACCGTGCCAAGAACACTACGGAGTGTGCCCACAATAGTGGTAGTCAGAGCTGAATTGCAAAGGGTGCAGAGAAACAAGCAGTAGTTTAACAGTGACCCCATGAGCAGGGATGCAGCAAGAAGAGGCAGAAACATGAGAGATGCTCTGGATTCCACTATAATTTTCTCTGCAGCATCCCACACCTCTCCTGTTGCAAAAATTACCCCTATCAGCACTGGCAAGGACAGTATGCCATTGTAAAGCAGAAGCTCCATTGAGTTAAACCCTGCATACAATTGAGTACTCACAAGATCAAAAATGGTGAGAGCAGAGTGACCACTACTATCATGAACATCCAATAGATCCATTGTGATAGGGGTGTCAAGCATTTCTACATCCATCATGGGGACCAGGTAAGGAATTATCACTCAATGACATGTGGTTGCTATCAACAGCAATTCACATAACTCACCCTTCTCACTCCCTGATCTTTCAACCAGCAAAAGGTAGGTGCTTTGCAAAGCACAGCTGATGAATGCAGCAGAGTAGCCACTCCATTCAAAGCTCAAGTCTCCAATCCCCGCCATAATACAACCTGTTGAATCACATCAGCATGCTTCAGCTCCAAGTAATGAGAGCACACAGGCTTTTCACATAAAACCAAAGGATAGGGCACAGCACAATTCACGAAAAAGAAAAGAGAGCCAACCTGACACAACAGTCAACACAGAGAGAGTAACCTCTTTGGACGGTGGTGCACCACCCAAGATAAATTTTGCTATCAATACCATCACCGGGGTCAACCGCTTGAGAACATGATATACAGGAATACTTAAGGACTTCACTGCTGCCAAAGCAAATGCAACATTTGTGTTGTAGAAAAACACCACAGGGCAAAGTGCCTTGGCAGCTCTGAGTTGCAACGGTTGCACAGTTGCCAAGCCCCAAGCCTTCATTGCATAGACGACCAAAATTGATGCTACCATTTGTAATGTAAGGAAAGAATTTGGATAGGGCCATTGCATGAGAACTGCCTGTCACACATTTTACACACAAGAAGAAGATCCCTTGTCTCAGAGGTCATGGGCAAAGACAAAGAAGATCACCATATACAAAATTCACAAACAAGCTCAGACACCAAAAGGAGAGAAGAAAAGCAGCACACACACCTTGTTGACAAAGCCCATAAGAAGCCCAACAAAACCATAAGCAGAAGCAGAAGCAGCACTCATGAGATGCTGGGAGTAGAGTGATCTCAGATGGTCAGTTTGTTCTTCATTCATTTGATGCTGCTGCTGCTGTTGCTGTTGCTGCTCCTCCACATCGACCAACCTCCTTCTGTCTGCTTCAGGTCCACCAACTTCACCCAAGAATCATGTACAACAATAAGAAAAAAAGCAGCTTCCTTTCTGTTGTTCTTGCAATTTCCACAGATATATTTCTATAGGAATCAGAAGCTCAACTCCATCACAAATTCCTAATTGTCAGGCAAGAGTTGAGAAGGTGCAGGTCTCATTCTCTTTGAGCAAGGAGCTGCCATCACTTCATGATCCAAGATCTTGACCTAAATTTCTAGGTCAAGATACTTTGCTCGTGGAATGGAGTACCGATGACTTGAAGAATCTGTTTATCGAAGTGGCATGCGAAAGATGAAAGAAACTCTTACCGACATGCTGCTGAGAAATCTGGGATCTTTTGGGAGAGGAAGATTGAAGCAGCTGGTCCATGGGGATTAGAGCTGGAGGAGGTTTTGCTCCCAACTGGAGGAAGAAGGATCTGAACGACGATCCCCGCAGAAACCTCCAGGAGGAGGAGTAGGAAGTCGATGGCCACATGCTTGGATCTGAAAATTTTTTTTTCCTTCACTCCCGTTTGCTCAAGACATGGCAACAGACATCCAGAACGAATCTTTCCCGCAAATTCGATAACCTCAGCAGAATCAAGCCCAATTCTGCGTCGCGACTAGGTATATCCTCGACAACCAAGGAGACCCTCATGCAGCGGCAGCAGCAACAGCATCTGGTCTCCACTCCACCATCCTCGTCTTTGTGTCTGCCTGTAGCTTCTACCCTCCATATCTCTGCCGCATTTTCAAGCACGGCAACAACCCCAAGAAAAAAAGAAAAAAAGAAAGGAGTCAACCCCTGCTGGAATTGGATGGATTTCTACAAACCGCTCTTTCTAAGGCGAAATTCAATACCAAGAGGAGAGATCAAAAACTGTGGAAAGAACAACAGCAAGCCCTCTTCTTCCCCACTCCATCGACAGACGCTGTAAATCCCAAGACACTGCGAAGAGCGCACAACTTCTGCAGGAATCGCAAGGGAAAGAAGCTCAACAACACTATCGCGCGCATCTCCGTTCTCTCTCTCTCTCTCTTCTCGCGCGCGCTCTCTCCAATTTTTTTCTGCTGCCCTGCCCGAAACATATTTCATCCACCGGCTCCTCACATATTTTGTCCACACGCCTGTCACAAATTTCATCCACAGGCCCCTCACATATTTTGTCCCCACACCTGTCACCAATTTCATCCACAGACTTGTTGCATGTTTCATCCAAAGTTTGATCACATGCATTGCCCACACGCTTGTCACAAATTTCATCCACAAGCTTGACACATGTTTCATCCACCCGCTGCTCACATATTCCATCCACAAGCTTGACACATGTTTCATCCACCGGCTGCTCACATATTCCATCCATAGGCTCGTCGCATATTATTATTCCATCTGTCAGCTCATCACACCTTTCATCCACCAGCTTTTGGTCACAAACTTCATCCACCTGCACAAATTTCATCTGCTCTGGCTTCTGAAATATTTCATGGACCAGCTTGTCACATATTTCATGGACCAGCTGGTTGCATATTTCATCCACTGGCCGGTAACATATTTCATCCACTAGCAAGTGATACATTCCAGTTCTAAAGTGACACTCTTTTGGATGAGAAACGTGAACTTTGGAGTCTGCAGAAAGGCATCCTCCTTTCCATCCATGAAGAAGGCCATTCTCTGAACTCTGAACTCTGCTTGGGCATTAAACCACCATCCATCCTTTTGAGCTGGTGCTGAGTCAGGTAAAAGGTCAGGGTTAGGGTTAGGGTTAGGGTTCAGGTTTAATGTCAACCCTAATCAATGTGCCATGTGAAGAAGAAATGAGCACACATTTTTCTCCTTTTTTTTTCAATTTTTTTGAAATATTAATTATTTGAATTAAATTTCAACTACTCATATCACAATATTATAATAATAGATGATGGAATTTTTATATAATTTCAAAATTAGAAAAAATACATTTTAAAAATAAATTAATTAAATAAAATATTCCTTTTGGAAATGCTTGCCCTCTTCTTCTTTTTTTTCTTTTTTCCCCCCATGATAGATAGATACCCACTAAATGATTTAGCCGGATTTTTGCTACATACTGAATATGAAATTAGGGGGAAATTTAAAAAATCATTCTACATTCTTGGCTACCTACTTGAACTTATCATAAAAATATGGCAGTTTGGATTTATTTTTTTTCTTTCAAAATCTGACACATTCGGGCCATTTTTTATTCCATGGAAAATCCTTTTTGTAAAGATCAAAATCATATTTTTCAGGTCAAAAATTTGCAATTTTTCACCCCAAAAAACATTGCTAATGGGTATCACAAGAAAATAAATTTTTAAAAAAATCTACTATAGAAATATGGAGCCTTCATAAGAGTACCCATTTGTGGGAATGCTTTCACCATTCCATAATATCCATCCTCCATGCTACTACGAGGGATATTCATGCATACAAAGGTACTCTCCATTACACTAGGAATTCTCTCCTTATGCTAAGTTATGACTCAAGAGTCAAATTGTTGAGTGAACCATATAATTGCATACTAATCTTTCAAAAAGAGAATGCTTGTTGAAGGGAACATTGTGAACCAAATAGGACGTTATTATATGAAACCAATGTTGAAATTAATTACACAACAATAACATAACTCGGTTTAAATTACACCTCGACTTCACATTCGTCCAATGTAAACCCAAATGTGTGCACTAGTAACCCTAAATTTGTACAAATTAGGGGGGAGAAACTCAAAAACATTTCAGTAGAATCTTTCATAATAATGGCTATTCAAGAATCTTCATCAGAATTTTATTAAAAATAGATATGCATTTTGTAATGGACATTTTGATTGATGAAATTTATCCATTATGTACAAAATTTAACATGGAGTCATGATTAATGAATTTCTTCCATTATGGATGAATAATTTTCGTTGGTATATGGGGTTTGTTTATAAATGATTATGGAGCAAAAGAGCACATTCTCCTTGGGTTAGCACATTAGATCTAATGGTCAATCTTTACCAATGGGAATGCCCTTGAAGAGAGCATTCGGGTAGGACCCCTACCACTTGAGGGTTACCCTAAACCGAACTAGCCATTAGGTTTTCATGGAAGATTTGATAAAGTGCTAACCAACTTGTCATAGAAAAATATTTGATGGGTTTTCATGCAATTTGGTAGGATGGAAGGTACTAGAATTTTCAAAAAGGGTTGAATAGAAACCCCCCTTCCCACATCAAACTTGTTATTGGATGAAGCCATGCACCTACCTATAGACATAAGGATACTTGCACGCCCAAATTCACATTAGTGTCTTTGTATGCATGCTTTCAATCATGTTCCTCGTTATACATCTAAACTACTTGCACATAGCAAGCCACGCACTTGGTTGTTGGTTCCAACATTCATGTTGTCTCGTCATCTTGGACTAATCACAACCCATAGATAGGTGGGACAAAAACTCGCCATGGACTTCTCAACTAGTTCAAGGGTTTAGGGGTTATCATCTTTCGTATCATGACTTAACTATTTACTTTGAGGACTTAACATGTTGAGTGCATCTCTTTGACCTCCTTTCTCAAACTCTCACTAGCTTGCACCTATGTGACTCATGAACGATGTCAAACCAAGAGTTGAACCTTTACACAACCCCACACTTAAAACTCATAACCCAATCCACCATGAAGGCCACCATGCAATGATCCAAACTTGGGCCCCAACTAGGTGAAGACCTAAGGCATATGTAGTTGAACAAGGTTTGTGTTTCAACAACCTTTTTGTTCCCAACTAAGTAGAGTTTTGTATAAGGTAAGGAAAACTTTTGATGATCTTTTTTATTGGGTTTGAGGGCCCAGCTTCTTGGGAAGAGTCTCGAAACTATTATTCATTACCTTACCTAAAGAACTTTTACAAATTTGGGGAATGGGGGATCTTCCACAAGGACAACAACATGAATCTGTGGTATCCATTTGTTCCTCATGGACTTACTTCATTTGTTGCTACAAAATAGGTTGGTACTCTTACAATGTTGCAAGGTAAAGTTCACTTTTTGCCAAGCTTCTTTGCCTCTCTGTTCCTACAACCCATTCATTCATCTATAATGGGTTTGTTTGGTTTCCTTTCTCTTTTTCAAGTAGCTAGTAGGGGCAGCTGGTTGCCTGACACCCACCCAAAACAATGTAAAAGCAATCAACCAATTAAGCTTTCAAGGTGGCAACTAGGTACCTAATTTACAAGTACTTGACAAACATATATGAATTGAGATATAAATTCTACTCAGCCAATGAGGTCATATATATATATATATAATTTTTTATTATTTATTATTTATTTATTTTATTTTATTTTATTTTTTCTTAGTGTATTAGGAGATGCATAATATGTAACCCAGACTTGGGAACTAGCCTTTGGCTAGAACCAAACCCGGCCTCCAGCCTTCTTTTACATAAGTTTCGGTTCTTTCTGTAGTTTTTTTCTTTTTTTTCTTTTTTTTTTTTGGGTGT
>Ga0209208_10004002_pt1 | contig 21016 bp, 19 predicted proteins | sample S1TSphfallax_3_FD_187694 | JGI IMG/M metagenome (GOLD analysis project Ga0209208, IMG submission 187694) | Host-associated microbial communities from peat moss isolated from Minnesota, USA - S1T2_Fd - Sphagnum fallax MG (SPAdes) (version 2) | ecosystem: Host-associated > Plants > Peat moss >...
TCCCGAAATGGGGACTTGGGAGTCCTTCGAAACTCTCAAAACTTTAGAGTTCAATTACAAGGGTCAAAACACTTTGCATTAGGGCGTTCTTTATATCATTGGAAAGCTATCGAAGTGTAAATGTCGAAAATGGGCTTGCATGAGCCATTTGGACATCTACAGCACAAGTTATGGCAAAAAGAAAGGCCAAAAGTTAAATTGGGAATTTGACTCCCGACCATTAAAAGTCGGGAATCAACCCGACCCCGATGTGTGCAGGGGGAGTGCAACACACCATTGGAAAGCTCTTGACAAAAGCTACAACTTTGCTTTAGACCTCATCCCAATCGAAGGTCTGAACAAAGAGTTATAGTCTCGCAAAGTTGCAGGAATCCAAACCGTTGCAATTTCGGGACTCCTCCTTAGGAATCCCGAGACAAAAAGCCATTCGGATGTGGGTGCCGCAGGGAGGCACAGAAAATACTATATGGGGGAAGGTGGTGGCTTCCCTCGAGTCCGGGCTGTGGTGAGTCTTGTGAGTTCAGAGTTGCCTGTGGCTTGTCCTAACACTAAAGGTGCTCTAGAAATTATACTAACCAACTCATTGGTTGGTTTAGTGCAAGTTCGAGTAAGTAACTAAAGCTTGTCACTCCTCCTAGTCCCATCCTAGAGCTTCAGCACACCCCTTTACCCCTTTTAGTGCTGAGAGTTGGGAGTGTGCTTCGAGTTCCTCACAATTTCGTTGTTTGAGTAACTCAGGCCCATCTTGGTTCTAACTAGGAACTTGGGAGCATGTCAAAACCACCTCCAACAGGGACCAAACTCACCACCTTCAACGCATAGAGTGGGAGAGCTTTGTGGCATCACCTAAAACAGGAACATCATTTCGCTCTTTTCCATTCGCGACTTCATCGCTATTCGCTTTGGCTTGGGGCTTTCAAGGGACCAAGGGGGCTCCAATTAATCATGAATTACCGAATCAAAAGTTTGTGAATAGACAACAATTATTTTATATATTGTTACAAGATCGATAAAATGCCAAATTGCGTTAACATCTTTGTTCGTACAATGTTGCATTCACATTTACATCCATAAGGGTCTAGAGTTTGGGCTTCTAACTTAGACTAGGAGTGCATACCTATAAAGTGTAAGGAGGATTCTACCATTTGATTGGTGGTATGGAACCCGTAGAAGGGCAATTACCACGCTTTTTTAGGCCTATGTGCATGATGCGGCAAATGAGGGTTCAAATCAGTAGATGCAGAACCCCAATCTAAGCCTGGCGCATTTGACAACACTTTGCATGATCCTCGGGCACATCAATCTTTATGTAAACGTTTTCGTTCGTGTAACCAACGGTCTTGGTGTAAACCCTGCAGAAGAGGTCCACATTTGCATTACAACTGGCCATACTTCGGGAAATGAAGATGTCCGTTGTTACAATGTCCCTACGGCAAACGAGGTTGCAATGATAATTCTTGGTGAGCTAGGAGAGGTTGGAAATTACGATGTCATTGTATAGCAATGATATGGAGGTGGTTTATAGCGGATGATCGAGCTAATAGCTTCTTATGATCCTCTACAATACTTGTTGTTTTTCTTCGTCAAGGAGGATGGGTGGTCTGAAAATCTACGACTACAAAATAATCAGGATAGAGCATGCACAAAGGTCTCAATGGCGGCTTATTACACAGAAAGAGTGCACTTTAACGACAAACTTTCCACTTTGCATCTGGTGGTCGCCTTTTTCAACAATATATCGTCAACGTTGTTGTTAAAACATATCATAACACTCTTAACTTTTTGGTGTTAAACCAAGCTCAACTTTGTGCGAAACTTTACCAAAGGCTGGTAGATATGGTCGAACATGATGTCCGATTAGATCTTGCGTAAGTGGGTCAACAAATTGTTCTCCCAACTTCATTTTGCAATTTTCCACGTTTCATGATGCAAGCATATCAAGATGCGATGGCTATTGTGCGAAGCAAAGGAATTCAAGATGTCTTCCTCACATTCATTTGCAACCCAAATTGGTAAGAAATAGTCATGGAGCTCGAGCCCAACTAAACAGCCTCTGACTGTCCAGATTTGGTTACTCGCGTATTTCAGATGAAGGTGAAAGCCCTTTTTAAAGGAATGGCAAAAATTGGATGGTTCACCAAAGTTATTGGGAACATTTAGACAAGGGAATACCAGAAATGAGGCCTACCTCACATCCATTTGCCCCTTATCTTTCCTCCAGAACAGAAAATTTCCACAACTGAAGACATAGATTGCTTGGTGTCGGTGGAGCTTTCTCTTCCAGAAAATGCACCTCTTTTTGAAATAGTCACAAAATGTTTGTTGCACTGACCGTGCGACCAAGAATACCCCAACGCACCTTGCATGGTCAACGGTGTATGCAAGAAAAGTTATTCGTGAGCTTTCTCCGAGGAGACAACACAAGGCGAAGATGGTTACCTTGTCTACCGTCGACGAAATGATGGTTGAACATTTCGAAAGATTCCAGATGGCTTTGTGTATGACAACCAATGGGTGGTGCCCCACAACCCCTACTTTACCAAGATGTTTAATGCACATATTAACGTCAAGGTGTCCGCTGGTATTCGAAGTGTCAAATACCTTTTTAAATACGTTTACGAAGGTCCTAATCATGTTACAACAGTGATTGCTGGTCCAACAAGTGAAATCCAACAATACATTGATGCCCGATATTTGAATGTTGTTGAAGGGGTCAATTCCTTACTTTCGTTCAAAAAGCATACGAAATGGCTTCCTGTCATTCAATTAGTTGTTCATTTGCCAGGACAACACAACATCATTTTTAATAAAAATGAAAATTGGGCTGTTGTGGTGGAGCGTGTTGCCTGCTAAAGAACCACTTTGACTGCCTACTTTGTGTATAATGCTCAAAATGTGGATGGGCGAAATGTGGTGTATGTGGACTTCCCTACTGATCATGTTTGGAAAATTCGAAAAAAAGTTTGGTCAACTTGACAGCGAGGAGAAAAAACTATTGGGTGAATGTATTTCGTACATCCCGCTGTTGGTGAACGCTTCTTCCTTCACCTCCTACTTATTATCGTACCGGGTGCGACCGCTTTTGAACATCTTTGGACTATTGACAACACAGAGCATCCAACGTTTCAAGTTGCTTACGGAACATTGGGATTACTACAAGACAACACATAATGGCACATGTGCATGCGGGAAACATGTCTCGATCAAAACGCAAAGAGGCTAAAGAATCTTTTTGTGACTCTCTTACTATTCTGCTTTCCTTTGAATCCAAAAGTGTTATGGGAAAGATATCAATACGATATGTCACACGATACGCGACATTGACACATCACGAATGGAGGCACTGCTGAGGATGATTACAACGACACCCTACTGTTCTTCGAGGCCAAATTAACATTGACAAACAAAGGTTTGCATAACTTTTTGAAAATGTTGCTTGCTTTGTTGCCTGTAGAAATGTTGCGTGTCAATCCTCAATTAGATGCGAAATTTAACTACGATAGAGACGTACTCCATAGGTACGTCAACCAGAATCTCTTGCGGCTCAACATTTGCCAAGAAACAATTGTCATTGCAGTCTTCAACATAGTAGCCCAAGGCAAAGGCGCAATATTTTTCCTAGACGATCCAGGTGGGTCAAGTAAAACCTTTGTATATAGTGTGTTATTGGCATTGGTTCAACGAGACGAACACGCCGCCATTGGGGTCACCTCTTCCGGCATAGTAGCTTTCCTATTGGAAGGTGAATAGACCTCACATTCAGTTTTCAAGATCCCAATTGCCATTGGTAAGGACTCAATGTGTTCGATACATGTGCAGAGCGATTCTATTTAGTTGCTCCAAGAAGCAAAGCCAATCGTTTGGGATGAAGTTCCAGCACAACACCAACATTGTGCCGAGGCAATAGACTGGACTTTGCGCAACATCATGTAGTGCCCAGATTCGCCCTTTGGCGTTAAAGTGGTTGTCTTTGGGGGTGATTTCCGAAAATATCCACCAATGGTGTCTAAAGGCTCTTGGGTAGTAATCATTTTTGCGGCCCCCTCATGTTTGGTTTTGTGGTGTCAAGTGCGTGTCTTGATTTTCACGGAAAATATGAAATTGCACACCAATCCCCTTTCCAAGCCATATGCTGAGTACCTTCTGAGAGTTGGCAATTGCCAAGAGTCTTCCATCATTGATCATTTTCCACCAAAAGTCGACGTGGAGTCCTCAATTGGAGTTGAGATCGCCTTATATTTGGAAATCCATCAAACGCCATCTTTAGATTCCCTCATCCACACTGTTTTCCCGGCCATGGCAATCAATTACGCAAACCAAGGATACATGGACAGTCAAAGTATTTTGACAACAAAAAATATAGTCGTGAACTCTTTCAACACTCAAATTGCCAAGGCTATGCCTGGGCAAGAGCACGTATTTTTGTCGGTAGATTTGATGGAAATAGGGGACGACCAGGCTATTGCGATTAGCATGGAATTTCTCAACACCATTACTCTAGCAGGTATGCCACCACATCATCTGGCCCTCAAAGTTGGCGTGCCTATTATCTTATTGAAAAATCTTGATGCGGCCTTGGGAATTTGTAATGGGACCCATCTAATCATTTGGTGCCTGGCATAAAGATTAATTGTCGTGTAGATCATTGGTGGCATGCATGCAGGGAATATTGTCAACATACTGCGCATCACCACAACAACAAACCGTTCAAAGTGGCCCTTCACCCTACAAAGGCGATAGTTCCCCTTGCAATTGGCATTTGCCATGACCATTAACAAGGTGCAGGGTTAGACGATGAAAATCGTTGGCATTTACTTGCCTGAACTTGTCTTCACCCATGGCCAATTGTATGTAGCTTTGTCACGAGCTATGCGTGTGAATGATGTCTCTGTTTTTTGCCCAAATGGTAGGACGACGACCAATGTTGTTTTGTATGGAATTGTTGCGATGATTTCTCTTTTCTATCTCTTGCCTGCTTTTATCTCTTGATGGGTTGGAATTCCCACATCCAAGTCACGGGTTGAAATTCCCTGCATTGAATGCAAAAATGGCTGCAACGGAAGCTACGTTCACAATGTGTGACTGTTGAAAACAAAATGCTCCCTAAATTCTTATTGTCCCATCGAACGAAAATTGTCCCAATTAAAAATTATTAACTAAACAGTTCTCAAGGTCCTATCAATCCTTTCTCCTAATCATTTTGCTTGCAAAATGGGTGTACTTGGCTTGTGTCATAAAGGAAAACCATATTCTATTGTGGGCAATGAAGAAAGTGTACAAAACCAACCAAGCTGCTGTGGAGACCGGGATTCTTTTTCCCAAGGAGAAATGGTCATCTCTTTAATGCAATAATAATCTGATGGTGGGATGTATTGCAAAGTATTGTTGTTCAGTTGAAGTGCAGCATGGACTACAAATTTTTAGTTGGCCCCCTTGCACTAAAGTTATCTGGGGATCAGTATTCCCAGTTTCGCCATAATTGGGGATGAGGTGAAAAGAGAGGATGGGGAAAAAATACCTAGAGAACACAAGTGAGGACCAAGCTCCTTTTTTTAAAAATCATAACTCATCCTTTGGGAGTTCCATTCCCAGTTCTTGTTTTGCTTGGAGTGCTGCACCCTGCGGCTTCTTTTATACTCAAATCTTGTGAAATGGTAACTAGTTGCATTAAGTGGTACCCAATTTCATTCACTTTCTGATTTTGCTTCAACTGGGTATTAAACATGAATAATGAGGGTCAAACTGAGGCTTACAGACAAGATGATATGTAGGAAACATGAAGGTATCCTAAAATTACACAATGAAACAAAAATGGGACCAAACTCGTTTTCTCACTTGAATTGGTCCGTGCAACAGTTTCACCCACAGTTTTGAATCTTCCATTACCTGCACCTTAACTGTTGCTCATATTCTTCATTAGATCAAGCCTTTCCAGAATAAGATCCTGCAAAATCTTCTGAATTGATACCCACATACCCAGTTTCATGAAACAATACCCAATTTCATTAATGACAACCCTCAAATTGGGGATGAAACTGGGATTATAAAGTCAAACCAGGGCCCAAAGATGGGATGATTTTCCAATAAATCTAATCAGTGCAGACACTACCACAGCCTCAACACAAGGCTATCAATAAACAAGTCCTTTGACCAGCTTTAAGCTGATCACCGCCAAATCTACACCATTGATAAAATCCTACATGCATTTTCATTTCCAAATCCATGGCTGAATATTTTCTCACAAGCAGCTCATTATGTAAATGTGCTCACTGCCAAGAGATGCAACAATGTAGCACAATTATATGGGTAATTATAATGCAAAATGAATTTGATTCACTACGTCAAAACATGACATTCATGACCACACCGATACAACTACACAACATAAATGACTAAAAGTGACATAAACAATTAACCTAATTGAAAAGAACTAATCATGAATGTCATGTTTTGACGTAGTGATTAAAATTAGTGTAGGATTTAGCCTGAGGCTATGAGCTTTACTGAGTGTAAAGACGTAAATAGTCTTTAAATAGTAAAGATGTGTGCTAATTTTCATTAAAATAATTCCAGTTAGGTCTCCAGTTTTCCACCCACAAATTCATTTTCACTTGAAGCCAAAAGTAGTATCCCAATTCATACACCAATGCCAAGTCTCTTCCTTCCTTCCTTCCAGACTCCAAAAGTGGGAAATTTGCACTCTCCTTATCAAAGTATGGACTCAGCACACACCTTTTTTTTGGACCTTAAACTTCACATGAACAACAATCTAAATCTCAAGCTTGCCTGCTGCATGCCTTCAGGTAATTAATTGATCATTATATGGCTATATTTTGCAAAGCAGCAACATTGATTCTTGACCATGAACAAAACAAACTTTTCTGAACTTGAAATCAACAACATAACATGATCAGACCAAAGGATATGGATCCTATTTTGTAAGGTTGGCCATATTAATCTGTCAGAAATTGACATACTGCAGCTGGGTCCTGTGACTAAATGTTGGGTGTTAAATTATTTTCAAGTGAAAAAAATTAAAAAATTGTGACGACCAGGTTTTTCAGGAATTGAACCTTGCAGCACCTTTGAAGCACATGGCAGAGTCCTTACTACTATGTTAGTACCTAAATGAATTAAAATCAGCAAAGCTCCTTTACTTATTCTTAACTGCAAAGATCCTAAAATATTCAGGTTCAGGCTACCAGAGTCCAGAGTCTATATTTTCAAATATATATATATAGAACAAATCTGCGGATTATCAGTCTTAGGTACAGCATAAGAATTACATGAGTTTCTGTAGTAAAATCAGTTTCCAACAGGGTTGAGGATTGTAGGTTTGGGTTTTCTTCAACACACTAGTGGAATCTGGAGCTCTAAGCAAGTCAGACCATGTCAGACCAACACACGGAGTTTGAGAGACACCTTCCCTTCAGAGGGACTTCAGACTAATAACATACAGATATTACATTGATGTGCACATGAAAATTTGAAGGTTTCCAACTCTTTCTTTTCTTGCACAGCAGGGTGTGTGTTTCAGTTTCAATTTCAATTATTGATTGTCCCAGTATCGAGATGTCGAGACCAATGTTGTACTTATAGGGTGCAACCTGGGTATATATATAGTGCACGCATATCATGAGTACTAGTATCGAAGAACATACTAGTCAGATATGACCTAAAGCAATATCTGCCTTATACCAGTAAATCCCTCAACCCTAAACCTTGAAACCCAGTCTAGTATCGGACCTGTGATATACCAAGTTTATACTTGCCTATACAAGTACCAATACCAGGTTTTATGCCTGCCACATACAAGGCAAAAATCAGCTTCGGACCTACTTACTACCAGTCACAGACTGGTATGACAGTTTTGTAAAGTACCCAATACCAGTACCTGTCAGGCATGAAGGGAGAAACAAAAAACCACCCATACCATGACCAGTCTCTGGTATGTTCAAAAGTACATACCACTTCAACACTGGTCCAGACTCCAGACTGAAAGACAAGAGCTGAGCATCCATGTGGAACATACTGGAGGAAGGGATGCTCTTCCCATCCATGTTGTCAAGGTGAAACTATTGTTTCATATAGTTGCTCAGAGCTTCAAAGTTCAGAGTTCAGACATCATATTTGATGCATCTTCAGCCAGGGGCAGTTGTTTACATTTTTACAAAAAATACTGTCAATTCGAAGTAAGATATTTGATTAGTACTTTGCCAAAATTAGGCCTCCAAAAATCTTTATATCTTTATTAAATAATTTTATAATCAAGGCATTTGAACATAGATTTGAGGAGTTTATTTGGTTTATAAATAAGTCTAAAAAACTATCAATCAATCAAATAAACCAGATTTATAAATAACCAAGGGTATATAGTAAAATTTATCCCATTTACAACTAGGCGGCAAAATAATATGCTCCTGGAATGCAATGGGTACCCAGAAAATACAAAGAGTGACCCCCTTGAGTCCCATCCTCATAAGCGTATTTGCTTTGGGAACTTTTGTATTAAATCTTAGTTTGATTATTCATCATGTTTGTATTGTGTGTTAAGAATAGAGATTTATTGAGGTTTAACTTCCCCGAAATTTCATCACTTTTTAAAGGATTAGGGATGATTTTAGCTATGAATTGTTTTTTGATTGATAGAACAAATTATATTAGAGTGTTCACCACATTAACCTTGAAAAAAAAATTAAAAATTGCAAAAACATTTCAAGTACTTGAAAGTACTTGAAATCTACTTATCAAACTATCACAAATGGGAAAGTGCAATTCAAGTACTTGCAAGGATTTTTAAAAAAATGATTTTATCAATTCAACTTTGAACTCAAAGCCAACATTAGTTTTAAAACAATGTACCTAAAAATATTTACATTATATCCATAAAGTCGTGTACTTGATATATGTTTTATTCAGAGACCTTAATGTTTGTGTTGTTACACTACATTTTGTGTATACTTTATGTTGCTTTCACCCATCCATAAGTCCTTCTCTATTATGATTTCCAAAATGGAGTCATAAATGAAAAATATCTTGTGTTTGTTACAAAACCTGATTTATTTTCCATCATATTATCAATTTATCAATTGTTGAACAATTTAAAAGACCCAATTGCCAATTGAATTTGAATAAGATTTAAATCTTCTACATCACACAACAAACCATTTGACTTTATGAATTCATAGTGTTGTACACATTATCCAAGGACTTTTTATCAACTAAAATTGATGAGATGGTGATTGATGAAACACCAACCTATCAACATGTACAACAATTACAAATCACCATTTGGACATTTACAAAGGAAGAACAATTGTAGAGGATTAAGTTGGGTACATTGGAAAATCCTCAATTTGCGAATATCAATGTTGCATTACTAGCTTATTGTACTTGTGTGCTCATAAAACTATTAAAGGAATTCAAACATATTTTTGCTTAAACACACAAGGATTTGAAGGTACAAGATTGTTTTTTTGACTGATTGGAAAACATTTGTGTGAATAGTAATGTCTTTTGGTGTGAAGAATGGTCCATTGACTTATGAACATGTTATTAGCAAAACATTTTGTGAACAGATTGATTTGTTCATAAAGGTATTTCTTAATGATTTTAATATATATATATATATATATTTAATAGCATGGATATGCAATTTTGACAAATTATGATTTCGTTTTTTTAAATGTTGGGAATTTGGGATTAACTTTAATCAGAGAAATGCAATTTTATGGTGTTTTTTGGATTAATCATTGGATTTGTTGTTTTTTAAGGAAAAAAAATTCATGATCCAAAAAAAGGAGGCAATTTTGAATATATCGATGTTGACAACTCCAATATAGACCCAAATGTTTAAGGGAATGGCCTATTTTTACAAATGTTTTATAAAATAAATTGTGTTTAATATGGAGCCAATTACCAAGCTAATGCAAAAATCTACTTCTTTTGTTTAGATTCATAAATGTCAAGCAATGTGGGAAAAGATTAAAATTTAGTATACTAGGGCACCAACTTTGGTTAACTCGAATTGGGATCTTGAATTCCACATTTATACCAATGCATCACAATTATTGTGCGAGCTATGTTGGCACATAATCAAATCAAAAGATTTGATCAATTGATTGTTTATGCATCACAAATAATAAATCATGTTGAACTTAATTATATGACTATGGAACATGAAGCTTTAGCCATGGTTTATGCTTTGCACAAGGTTTTAAGGTTAAAATTATTATGGTTATTTGAAAGCCAAATGAAAAGGGTTTTTTGGTTCACATGGAAATTGGATCATCTAAAAAGATGCGAAAGCAAAAAAAACATCTATAATTTTTCTTGAAAAATCTATTTTTCTTTTTGACGTTTAACAACATAACCCAATATACACATATACCAAAACTTTTCATGAATGTGGTCAGATTTATTTTTTAATCTCTAGTAAACAAGGTTTACACTTCAATTCATTTCATTAAGTGAATGATTCAACATTTATGAAAGATGATGAACAATTCTTACAAGGCATCAAACCTTATCTCTCTAATGCATTTGAAATGACTAATATTAACTTCATAAAATTTTGTTTCAAGATTCAAGTAAGAACATCACAAACCATTCCCTTCGCTTGTCCCAAAAACAATATCTTGCATATGTTCTCAAACATTTTGAGATGTTAAATTGTAAACTTGTTGATGCTTCTTTACCAACTAGAAAAAAATTCATAAAAAAAATGGGACCAAAAGACATATGTAAGGTAGATTTGATGAAGACTATGTCTATGCTAAAGGGTGAAAACACAATTAGATGAATAGTTCAAACTATCACATTTGCAACTATTTTGAATTGTAGATTAAGTTAAAATATAAATTATTTATAATAAATTAGGTTATTTAAGATAAACTATATAGGCTACTTAGGGTGAACTAACCTTAAGTGGTTTAAATTAGGATTGGATTAAGTTTAATTAATTAATTAAAATTAAACTAGGTTTAAATATATTAAACTAGAAATTCTTTAAAATAGATTAGATTAACGTAAATTAAGCTAATTTAGGCTTTTAATATAAATTTGACCATGTTGATATGTATTTTAGTTTTTTTCTTAAACTTGTTGAAACAAAGTCAAGTAATTATTTTAATATGGTTACATTAGTCATGTAGTTGTATTTGTAGTCATAATTACCTTTAGTTGTAATCATACTCATATTTGTAGTCTTAAACACATAATTATTACTATAATTGTCAAAATGACTACGACTCAAGTCCACTTACAACTACATGATTACTTTGGGCAATAGTTGCAACATGTCCTAGTCATAGAAATCACATTTTGGCATAGTGAATGAAAGAGGTACGATTCTATTAAGCTATCCATTACGTAAAGTCTATGATTGTAGGTCTCTAGTTCATGGAAGCAATTAGAATGAAGCTTGTGTTTGCTTTAATGTCGAAGAACAAATAATTTGTAAGAAATTCAAATTTAAATTGATGCATTTATTCAATTCTATGCATGGTCTGTGCATGCTCTGGTAATTGACACCTTGGACACAATGTTATTTTAAAACAAAAAAACTTATGGCAAATGATGTTAAAAATGATTTCATCTTTTGATGTGATCATACATTTATAACATTCCCATTCATAAAATATGTCAAATTAATTTATGACATGTATGAAAGAAATATTGAGTGATCCTTACAAGTTGGTGGGCAGATCTTTTGGAACAACTATCAAGTTTAAGTAAATAATATAGTTTTGCAAAATGATTTTTAAAGGTAATGCTTTAGTTAAGATGTGTGCAACTTGTAGAGAATGTTATTATGAAACACATGAATATTAACTAAAGCTTGGTGTTATTTGATCAAATGATACTAGATGTTGACATGCTTAGTTATTGTATGGAATTCCGGGTTATGAATTAATTTAATGGCACTCTTATTGTCGTTGAAAAAATTTGTAGGGACCAGTTGAACATACCTTAAGTCATTCGACATCGGCCTTGTCTAAAATACCCTTTTGGTGGCCATGCTAGATGCTACATATTTCACTTCTGTGGTTAATGATGTGATGTTATTTTATTTTCAACTCCCCTAAGATATTGGCCTTCCATTCATTTTCAACACAAAACATGTTTTTTATTTTTCTGTCTATGAAATCAATAACAAAATTTGCATCTACATATGTTTCAAATAAATTAACACCTATTCCACTTTGATAACACAATCCCCAATGATTAATTCCATGTACGTATTTGTAAATCCTCCTCACAAAAGTAAAATGAATGTGATTGAGGGGTAAAAACATGGTTAGGTGGCTGACATTTGACATTTTGAAGAATCCACATCTTATATTAACTACAACTCCTACATTTATAATAATTATCAAACTTTAAATCCTATAATTATCCCTTATGGTTTTGGTCACAAATATTAGTAGGCCATCCTATAAATATCCCTAAACATATGATTGGTCAAGAAATTTAAAGAAAAGTTTAAAGATTTCAATGTGAAATGGAATATCAATTGTAAAATATGGTGAAAATCACAACAAGTTAAAATTTTAAACATGAAAAAATATTATATTGGAAAATTTTCAATGCATCTTACAATTAAATTATTCATTTTATGGTTGCCTATTTTTTAGTTCTAATTTTGATATTACTATGACATATTTTTTGAGTTCACATTTTTCATTTTCTATGTGTGACAAACATAATGTCATCATTTCAAAAGTCAACAATGAATCCATTTTTTAAAAAAACTCATCCATAATTTTTAGTAAGATTTTCACTAAAATTTATTGCAACATCAATAATGAAAAAATTGAAAATTTTAATGTTTGATATGATTTTACATTTTAAATTCATTTATAATCCAAAAATATTACAATTATGATAGTCCAAATAATCCACCTAATTATGCTTTCACCCTAGGATTAGATGTGAATTTTGTCACATTACTCACATCATAAGAAATATTAGGTCTAGTTCCTAGGAGTGTAAACATAAGGCACCCCACTACTTCAAGGTAAGAAAAAAACTATTTTTCCATCTCAATTGTCAAAGAATTTTCAAGATGTATGTTGGGATTAGTAGGAATATTCATAGGTGTTGCATTTTCAAAGCCAAAACACTTGAGAATTTTGCTAATATACAAAGTTTATATAATGCTTTAATTGTGTTTGGTCTTTAAAAATGTGGAGCCCCACATACACATCCACATTACTTGTTGTTACTTCAAACTCTTCCATCTTCTAAATCATGCGATCTTTCTAGCCACTATATTTTTCATTGTAGACCAATCTGTCATCAACAAATATTGTGGTCATTAACCTCAAGTGTCCTCTACTAACATAAACACACAAGTCAACACTACTCTATTATAAATTGTAAGACACCAAGAAGTAATTAAACTTCCTATTTCATTATTTACCAGCTTAGTTTAAACCATACAAACTTTTTTATAACAAACACACCTAATTTTTTTACCCTTTGGATATGAAGGCTTTTAGTTAACACATGTAAATCTCTTCATTCAAGTCTACATACAAATAGGCAATCTTAATGTCAAATTGTGTTAGGTCAAAATCTTCAACTATAACAATTACCAAAACAATTTTAATTGAATCATATTTCATAATAGGTGAAATAGTTTGATCAAGATCTGTTCCATATAACTAAGAAGATCCTTTTGCCACCATTCATGCCTTGCACCTTGCAATTTCACCATTTGGGTTAGTCTTTAAATGAAACACCCATTTACATAGTAATTTTTTTTTTCCAAGTGGGAAATTTATTACAATCCAAATGTGATTATGAAAAAAGGATTTGTATTCATCCTCCATAGCAAACTCTCACTCCTTCCATTGTGGCCTTCCATTGTGGGTTAATTATTGGTTCCAAATATATTTTTTCCTCTTGAGGTAGATTTGTTGTTTCAATCAAAGTTGCAAATGAAGGCGCACCTTCAACATAATAATTTGTAAATCGCTTTGGAGGTCCTTTGATGTGATCGGAAAAAACCTCTTGTTGTTGCAACTTTGTTGTAGATTCAAAGATCTTTTCAAATGCATATCCTTTTTTCAAATCTAGTTGAAAGATTATTTTTCCATCTTGTTGGCTTGATCTTGCATGTTATTGTGTTGCATCTTCATTTTGTTCACTGTTTTTACATCTTGATTTTGTCCATCTTCATTTTGCACGTAAGTTGTTCATGCACTTCCATTTTGTGGTTCAATTATGTGTTTTGGTCTTCCAATTTTTTAGGTTATTGCATTTTTGTTTTATTGTGTTATTCCTACATCTCCATCTTCATGAACTAACATACATTGTTTTCCTCTTCCTATGTTTGTCAAATCATTATAAGTAGAATGTTCACCTAAATCTTCTTTTCTTTGTGTTATTGTAAAAGTTTCATCTTCACAAAAAATGCGTTTTTACAAACAATGATGTGGTTATTCATTGAATGCCACAATCAATATGCTTTTGATGTTCCATTGTACCCAATAAAAAAAATCTTCATAGACCTTGCATGCAATTTTTTAAAAAGTTCTTTTGGCACAAAACCATATGAAGTCCATCAAAACACCCTTCAATACCCCACTGAGGGCTTATGGCCTATCCATATTTCATAGGTTGCTTTCCCTTCATGATTTAACTCTATTAAGAACATGTAAAGTCATTTATGTTACTTTTGCCCAAAGATTGAGATTAAGCCCTTAAAAATGTAGCATGTTCCTAGTGCTTTCTATGATGGTCCTATTTTTTCGTTATGTTTTGCCATACTATTGCGGGCAATAAAGAATACTTGTCTCATCCTTGGTTCCTACTTCAACTAAAAATTCCTTGAAAACACAATTTGCATACTCACCACCATTATTGTTTCTGAATTTCACAATCAAATTTCCTACTGTTCGCAAGTTTTCTATTTTCATTTTCTTGTAACATTGAGAAACTTCCCTTTTTTTATGTGAAATAAACAAATTTGAAATCGTTCAAATCATCAATGAACAACACAAAAAAATTGTGTTTCCAAGTGAAGGAATGCTCATAGGACCACAAACATCAAATTGAAAAAAAAATTCAAGGTTCTTTGCTCTTGATGTTTTGTCATTTTCTAAGAAAGGAAGTCAATGACTTTTTCCATACACACAACTTTCACACAATTTAGCTTTCTCCTTCTTCTCACCAAGCTTTATGTTAGTCACCATGTTCTCTCGAAACATCTTCAAAATCATCGCTAGGTGAAGACATCAAACACACTCATGCCATAACTTGAAACTATTATTACTAGGGGAAGCTCCAAGGAATGTTTTGTTTTCTACTAATACTGGCCAATCTTCATGAGATCCAAATTTAGAAACGACTATTTTCATTTGTAATTTATAGAACCTTCCTCGTCTCACTTTAGTCAAAATGACCTCACCTTTTCGTTATTGAGTAGTGAGATGACAACTTATATTTCTAATATATGTGGTTACAATCCCCTTGTTAGCCACTTGCCCCACCAAAAACAAGTTCTTTTTAAACAAAGGAACATACAAAACTTCTCCCATTGTATGTTTATGCCATCGTCCTTTGACCAAATTCACAATCTCAATTGTTCCAACACCATGAACCCATACCTTTTAATTATTAGTTATGGTTATTAGTTAGGTGCCTAGTTTGATTTTCTTCATGCTCATAAACCAATTGATTTGTTGTTCCATCATTTGTTTAATGGCTCCCATGTATATGCATTAGATGTTTGTATTTTGTAATTTTTCATTACTTCAATTAGTTACAAGTCCTATGTTGATAAAATATTCTTCATTTTTTACAACATTAACAATAGTGTTTTTTTTTTTTCATATATATTTTTTCTTACATTCCTACTCCCATTGGGGTGCAAATTCTTTAAAATGTACCAAAATCTTGTCATAGTGTCACCCTTTTCTATCTTTTTTACCTAGTCCTTTTTTACCATGTAAAGACACATTTATGGATGATTATGATGGAATCTAAAATTTTAATAGTTTAAATATAGTCCTTCTAAAATTTTTGATAACTTTTGATTCATTATTTTTTATAGGGATCAAAATATAGGGTACAAAAAGATTGCAATAGGGCCTAGGCCCTTTTCATCTTGTGTGGTACACCTTAAAGGACTTTCACCCATTGCTCGTTTTCATAGCAATAGTTACAATGCATCTTTTCTTTCAATTTAGTAATATGTTTTGCTGATTTCTTTTTCTTCACCTCCATATTTGATTTTTCAAAAGTTCCTCCTCTTGAATTAGAAGAATAAAAACTATATCATTGTTGTCTTGTTCTACAAAAAGTTTTGTCAATGTTCTTTCCTTCAATAATTGCATGCAGTCAAGTTTTATAGAGCCTTGATGGCCTCAAGAATGCTATCCCAAGCAAATATCACATGCTAATAGTCCATTGGTAGGTTGCACAAAATTTTGGAAATTACCACATTTTCAATGGTTGGCTCACCCATGTCATTGAATTGTGTTGCCATGGTTTCAACAACAACAATGAACGAAAACATGTCTTGGCTAGGTATCATTTGAAACTCAAAAAATCATTGTTCCATGATGTGTTTGTTTTCCCTAGAATTTTGCTCATGCACAAGGATTAAACAAAACCACATTATTATTGATGTTCTAGAATTGAGTAAAGCATTCATGTATTTTTCATCAATTGATCAACATATTAGCTTCATGGCTATGTTATCACACTTCCTCTATTCTCTTTCTTTTATGGTTGTTTCCAAAGTTTCAATTCTTTCCACAATCTCCATCAATTCTTTCACATGAAAGATAATTGTCATTTGAAATTTCCATATTTCGAAATTTGTCCCGTTGAATTTCTTGATGCTTCCCACATTACTATCACCATCATATTGTGCACCTATTTCATTTCTCTTTGCCATTTTGGCCAACTTTCAAGATGTTTCTAGTTAGTATTTTTATGCATCATTCAAGCAAAAAATTCTCTTTAAAAAATCCTCACTCTAAACAAGTTTTAAACAATTTTCTAATTCAAAATTTGGAAACAATTTGACATGGGCCCATAACCTATAGAAAATAATAGATCTAGCATATATACATACATGTAGAAAAAATACATACATACATCAAGAAAATGATTTAGTCACTTTTTGTTCCTTAATCCTTCTTTGTGGTGGTTCCTAGGGGTACCACCCAAGCATGGGTTTGCTTGTATAGTCTCTGACAATAGGCTTCTGATTCATGGAAGGAACTATAATGAAGCTTGTGTTTGCCTCAATGTTAAAGAAAAAACAATTTGTAAAAAAATCAAATTTAAATTGATGCACTTGTTCACTTATGCACATGGTCTACGCATGCTCTAATAGCTAACACCCTGGACACAATGCTATTCCAAACCCAGGGCCAAATGTCCAGGCCAAAGCAGATTACACCTCTAGATAGTGTGTAGGCTATTAAATGCATTAGGGTAATGTTATCTTAGAGGTGTAGATTCCACTTGACCACATATTTGTGCTCTGGCATCCTTGTGCCCTGTCATCAGCTTCTATGTCGAAAGTGTTGAGCAAACACACAAAATACTAGAACCTGATTACAGTGAACAATAATTGGAAATCATAACTTTAAATGTTTAACATAAGCACAAGTTATTGCATGCTAAAAATATAACATATATACATAATCGCTTTAAAAGGTCACTTCTACATTAATTGATAACTAAGAATATTTTGATTTCATTAGTTTCAATTAACTGGAACCATAGGGTCAGTGGAATTCCTAATGTTTTGGAGTTAAGACTACAAATATCTTGCCCTAAGATTATTTATCAGGATCTGCATGTATAAACTTAAGAATTTCAGGTATACAAATATATATATATATATATATATATATAACCGCTAGGAGTCTTGACTGGAAAGGTGCAGGTACAAGTGTGGGTGCTGATTTCTCCAGCACCAGTTCAAGTACTGGAGCCTGTAGCTGGGTGGGCAACATTGAGTACCTTGACCTAATGGTGTTCAATTAAGCACTCAATCCTGATGCTCTTCTATTACTACACTAATCCAACTGCTAAAAACAATTTACTAGTCAAATTTTTTTGTTGTGTTCTTTTGGAACAAAGTCTGACAAGTAATTTACCTCAACTGCTAAGTGTTGGATGGCTCATTTGTACATGATCCCAACATTAAAAAAAGACAAAAGAACGTCCACCTACAGATCAACAAATATAATATTGGTGTTAATTAGTATGTTGAAAAAGGACATTGAAGTTTAAATTGGACAGACTACATAAGAGCTGTAGCACTCTTAGTAGTTTTCATTCGGTCCCACATTTTGAGGAATGTTTCACCAATTATTTCTAGGGTATTTTCAAGTTCCTTTTTTCTTGTTTCTTTTTTTTGTGTGAAAAAAACTGAAAATTTGAATGCTTTGCAAAATAGAAATAAAACTTTCTATGGGAAGATGAAGTAGTGCAAGGCCCTTTGGCCCAGCTGCATAGGTGAAAAGAGGACAACTTTTGGCAAAGCATATGGGATAAAAGTGTGGTGGTTTTGGGAACAACTTGAGCATCACATTGGGAACTTGATGAGAACACATCGGAATCACATTGAGAACATTAAAATAGATCCAATCTCCAAGCGCCTCTTGGGTGCATGCTACATGTTTGCCTTGTTGGCTGAGCAGGATTTATATTCTTGAATTTGTTTGTCACCATTTTCAACCTAGGCTAATGGGAGGGACATACAATTGGGGGCTTATTGGGGAATGTTCACCATTGTTGAAATGTTACTTTACAATGTGAGCTCATTTTTGGGGAACATTTCCTATTTTAGGTGTTGTTGGTTTGATTTTGCTCTAAGGTGCAGAGCCATTACAGGAGCGAGGTGAACCACTTGTTCTCAAAGCCTAGAATATATCTGATATTCTATGTATCTTTGAGGTAAAACTGAAGTATTATGATGTAAATTGCAAAGAGTACCACATGTTGTTAGATCATGAAACCAATCCACAATTCCTAATGCTTAATTTAATCCGGAGTTATCTGCAACCACATTTAATGGCAGACTGGTCAAGGATCGATCAAGGATACAGACTTATATAAAGAATGCATTTTTGAGATTTCTAATCCTCTCCTCTTAAGCTAATTTCCATATAATGCAGCTGCCCTACACAACTGTTTTCTACCCAATTTCCAAGCTTGTTGTCCAAAACTCTAGGCTCATCTAGCTAGTACTGCTTATAACACTTGTTGCGTGATTTCTACCTAAGTTTCTATTTTGCAGATAAACTCTACAAGAAATTGATTAATGCTAGGAATTAAACTCTAGAACTAGAAACCACGTTCAATTTGTCAATAATGATCTAGGACTCAGTCTAGAACTCAAAATCAGGATTAATTGATAATGCTACGAGTTAATCTAGAACTAGAAATCACAATTAATTGATTGTAATGGCTAGCTCGGAGTTCGTGTAGAAATAGAAAGCAGGATAGATTCATTAATGTTAGGAGTTCATCTAGAACTAGAAACTACAATTTAATTAATGAACGGAGCTAATCTAGAACTACAAATCACGATTAATAAATCAATTAATCAATGCTAGGAGCTAATCTAGAACTACAAACCATGATAAATTAACTAATGCCAGGAGCTAATCTAGAACTAGAAAGCATGATTAATCAATCAATCCTAGGAGCTAATCTAGAACTAGATTCGAACCCTGATCGGGGATCGAACAGAGTTGTGAGCAGCTGCAGCTTGCTGATCTTAATTGCCTTTGGGAGGATGTGTTTGAGGTTGGCTGTAATCCAAATGTGTATCATCGGCTGCAGCTGCACGCGGCCGCGATAGTGACGACGACTTCTTCGAGTATTCTTGCTGCAACAGAATCCTTAATGCAGCTGCAGCAGCGCCGTTTGCACTACTATCTGCGGTGATGATGTGATCTGTACTGCTGGTTGTGAATTGATCATGATTTCTTGGACTCTTTCTTTGCTCCTGCAGCTGCTCCTCCACCTTGTATCGACGACGGCGTTGAACTTTTGTTGTTGTAGTACCACGCATTCTTCGACTTTCACCGCTAATAATATTGTGCATGATCAGTGACGAGCCGCGAATACTCATGTGAAGCATCAGGTGCTGCCAATAGGAGTGAAAAGACGTGATCACGAATGCTGTTCCCAGTTGCAGCACTGGCGCGGCTGGCGACAACTGCAAACAGAGAAATCTTTAATCTGTGCAGGGAAATAATATTAGTTATGTGTGCAGCAGCTCTGCTGCCTGCACATCATGATTAGTACCTATAAGAGACTCATGATCAGCTTGCGCTACACCTTGGTCTTCGACTACTCTGCTGTTTCCGACATTCGAAAGTACCTTCAGCACTTGTGTATAAGTAAGAGCTTGATGTGGGTTTCTAGTCCCTGATCCTACGAGTAATGTCCAGGCAAGCGTTTAGTTTGAGCAGTTGATGATCATCTTAGAAATATTCAGCATGTGTAAGCCGCTGCGACCTCAACGATCTTTACAAAGTCTTGTTGAGCAAATGACTCTTAAGAGCTCCCTGCCCTCCTAGATCGATCTCTTCGTGAAACCTTCAATCTATCTTAGATCTGATCCGAGGGAGCACCTCTACTGGAGCTTGTACGAGATTGAATCCCATGTTCAAATGCTGGAACTTGATTTGTGGGTTAATTTATTTCCCTAAGAAAATAATTCTCCTACAAAAAGACATGCGAGACTATCACAGATCATTAGGGTTTACATTTTTCTGTTTCAGAGAAAAGTTGACCAGCTTGCCTCGTGCGCCATCAGATTGAAAAGCATCTGTGATCTTCTCGTGATTTGCACCTGCGGTCGCAAAACATCCACAAGGGCAGTAACACAGTTAGTCAATCTCATTTCCTGTGGCAGATTTATTTGTTACTGCGACTCAGCTCTAATATTCATGTATCAATTCGAAAAGCTTAAGTACGTCGCCCTGAGTCTTCGATGTTTTTGACCTTTGCAGATATAGAAGCACGCGGGAAA
>Ga0209208_10004003_pt1 | contig 21015 bp, 13 predicted proteins | sample S1TSphfallax_3_FD_187694 | JGI IMG/M metagenome (GOLD analysis project Ga0209208, IMG submission 187694) | Host-associated microbial communities from peat moss isolated from Minnesota, USA - S1T2_Fd - Sphagnum fallax MG (SPAdes) (version 2) | ecosystem: Host-associated > Plants > Peat moss >...
AAAAAGAAGAATTCAGGAAATTGGCTATAGCCTGGAGATTTGAGCCTACAGCGGCTCAAGCTGGAGGTCTCCGTCGTTCAACATTTGCTGATACAAAGCCACGTCTGCCAGATTATCTATCTCACCCCACTGACCATGGGTGCCGAAAGTGGCAATTGGAATATCGCTGGCGGCTAACAGCCGGGCCAGTAATCCGGTCATATCGAGCCGGTCGCGAGTGGCTGGGTCCAGTGTGCCAAGCAGTTCCTCCGCCGCGTTCCACGCAGGTGGCGTGAACTTCAGCAGGCCCATATACTGTCCTTGAATGTCTTCGATGCGCGTCGTCTTTCCGCCTATTTCCAGTAAGCGGCCCTCGGCGTTGATACGGAAAGTTTCCGCATCGGTTAAGGGATCGGCGAAACGCCTGGTCCATAGGTTGCGCCAATCCTTGTCGTAAGTGACCACTAACTGGCCAGGGGCCGCGGCCAAATCGCGCACCAATTCACTCCGATAAAAAATATCCGCGTAACTGACGATAACGGGCCCCGAGCGCAGCCACCGGGCGGCGCAATTGAGCGACATCACCATGTTGGTTTCGGCCCACCGCTGGTTGGTAAAACAAGTGACGCTGGGATAATCGATCATCTCGGCCCGATAGCCGCGAACGACACCAATCTCTTCCGCGCCGCCGTGCCGGAGAGCGGCCATCTGACGTTCGATCAGCGGCTTGCCTGCCAGTTCGACTAAGCACTTGGGGCGGTCGTCACCTAGCTGTCCCAGGCGGCTGCCGCGGCCGGCTGCAAGAATAAGTGCGCGCATCATTTCACCTCAAAGACTCACCTTAAAGACCTGGCGGAACAACGCGATGTCTTCCGGCGAAAAGGGGGCACAGCGCTCGGGATGCCACATGATTCCAGTTATCGGTTGAGCCGAGTGGCGAATTGCCTTGACGACACCATCTCCGGCGACCGCCCAGACATCCAGCGGCGGCCGCGAATCGAAGGCGGCAAAGCGATGATAGCTGTTAACTTCTTTCAGTTCTCCGTCGATGCGGATAACCTGGCGCGGCGTCACATGGCCTTCCACGCGCCGCAAAGGTATGGCGAAGCGCTGCTGAATGATTTGCATACCGCGGCAGACGCCAAGGACGGGAAGTCCGCGCTGGGCCGCCTGATCAAGCACGGCGCTTTCCACGGCGTCACGTTCCGGGGCATCGCCGCCCAATTCCGCCAGATCGTTGCCGCCAGTCAAAACCAGCCCCGCGATGTCGACTTCCTCGCACAGAGCCAGCGCGGTCTCGGTGACATTAGGGAGCAATAAGGGAAGCAGCCCGCAAGCGGCCAGAAACTGAGTCCAGGCTTGATCCAGACAGTCGCGGCGCTCGCCATACGCCGGAACCACCGACACGCGCTGTGTGACGGCGACTGTTTTCATGAAATCACCAGCACCTTTTGATTCGTGCAGTCAAGGCACAGCATGCCGGCTGTTCTCCATCGCTGGAACAGCGCTTCACCGGCGCCGATGACCGCCGGGATGTCCAGCTCGCTGGCGCGGATCGCCATGTGCGAATTGGCGCCTCCAAACTGGGTGACGAAGCCGCTGATATCGCGAGTGAAGATCCAGTCGAACCCAGGGTCCGCGCTGGGCATGAAAAGAATGCGCCCGGCGAAGGTCTCTGGCGGATCGCCGAATGAGCAGACGGGCGCGGTGACACTTTTCCGGGTGATGAAATTAGGCTGGCTGGGGGGAAGGTGAAAGGCGAATACTTCATCGGGTGTCGCGATTGTCGGCGGCAGCACAAGATGGCGCATGAGTGCATGGCGTTCTCTGCCGAGAGCGGCACTCTCCCGCAACGCCTGCCGGACTGAACCGCTCTCGCTATAAAGAGTTCGGATCACTTCGTAGTTTAGAAACGCGCAATCCTCTTTGGAGAGACCATGCTCCTCACCCAACTGCCCAATCAGGGACAGAGCCTGGCTCAGGCTTCGCGTGAAGACGAATTTCGCATATTCGCGTCCTTCAATTCCAGCCTTGATAAACTCCAGGAAGCTCAAGACATCGATGTCGAGCCCATGTTCTTTCAGCAGGCGCTCAATCTGGCGCGATTGCCCGATGGTGAGAGCGAAGCGCGGCGGCGCGGATGAGGCTGGCCGGGCACTGGACCAGTTGAAATAGAGATCGGGCGCCTCGTCGTAGCGCGGCGAAAGAATGTCATAGGTGCCGGGCCGGAGGTGGCCGTAGCGTGCCAGGAAGTCCGCCTTGGGAAGGCGAGCAAAATCGCGCCCGATACTGGAGCCAACCGTGTTCAGGCTGGCCATGAAAGTGGCGCTCTCTTGCGCGTCAATAACGCCTGATTCGACCAGGGACTGGAGCAGTTGAACCGCCACGAAGCCGGCGCGCGCCAGGCCGGCAAATGGCAGCGTGCCGTAGCGTTTGCAGTCTTCAATCAGCCAGTAAATGCGGGTGATTTTGTCCATCTCCGCGTTCAGGATTGCCGGGAAGCGCCGTTCCAGCATGTCGATCTTCGCGTGGTCGCCGCGCCAAAGAGCGGTTTCGACATGCATGATGCGGTTGGTGAGACGGCGCAAAGAGATGGAAAGCTCGGCCAGGTCTTCCGGAGAAAATCCGTAGTCCGCCAGTTTGCCGATTCGTTTTGGCAAATCGAGGGTGTAGCAGGAGAAGATGATTTCAAATTCCACTTTGTCGTGCAGATGCGGCTCGGAGAGTAGGCGGTCAATGTAGTAATTCACCAGCCGCCCGGCGAGATTGTCGGATATGTCGCGCGGCACGAAGGAATTAAAGCTGACCCGCACGTCGATGTAAGGCAGTCCGTGGAGACTGACCAGCAGCGGGAAACTGCGCAGGTTCTGGTAGCCGTAATTGTCCCGCTGATAAGCCCAGACGGCGTCGGTGATCAGTTCGCGATAAAGCGACAAGGCCAGCGGCCCGGGCCGCAGCCCGATCATTTCGGCCGGGTTCCAATCCGGCATGACGCCGAATATCGCCCGGCTGCCATGCAGGTAGGGATGCGGGCGGCTGAGCAGTCTGAATTTGCAAGCGACATCGCCAAGCGCGGAGTCGATCTTCTCATCCGCGAACGGGCCATCGGAATCCAACGAGAGAGGCCTGACTTGCAGCAGATAAAGCTGTCCGTCGGCCGCGATGGCGAATTCAACATCGATGGCGTCACAGCCGAGAAGAGCTTCCAGTTCGCCGACTAGCGCGATGACCGGCGCTAAAGACGCCGGGCAGGCATCAGGCCGCGACTTTAGGCAAATAAACGTCTTGAGATCGTCGCCGGTCCCGGCGGTGACTCGATTGGTGAGCCCGGACTGGTCGTAATTGATGACGAAATAAGGACCACCGCCGGCACTGCGCGAGAAGGCCACACCGGCCATCGCCACGTGCTCAAGGATGGGCTGCACGAAAACCTGGTCGTCATCGCCGCCTTTGTTAGCGAATGAGGCAATGACCTGCTCAATGGCCTCCGAGACGGCCGCGTTACCGGCGACACCGAGCACGGAATGGTACTTTCCGGCCTGAGATTTCTTCGCGCCGCCGTCCTCGTCGCGTGCGCTGCTGCGCACGATGACCCGGTCTGAACCCCAGGGCTGAGCGCTTAGTTCGGCGAGCACGCAGTCGGGCTGCAAGCGCCAATCGGCAACTGAAAACCGTACCTGTGGCAGCACGCGCGCGCTGTGCAGCAGGGGCGCCAGCAGAGCCAGAGACTCGGCCTTCGATTTGAAAGCGAGGCGAGGCGTTGATTTTCGGCTGCCGCAAAGAGCAAGGATGCGGTCGACTGCCGTGGCTTTATCGAGCGCGCCATGATTATCCAGGACGAGGTCCGGGGCCTCGGGAATTTCGTCGGGTATATCAATACCCATCACTTGGCCAGCCCTGGCGTAGATGCCCTTGCGATCGCGCCGCCGCAGTTCGTCCAGCGGCACACGGAGGTAGATCTCAAGATAGCCGGGAATGTTCGCGCGGTTCCAGCGATGTATTTCGTGAAACAACGATATGGTTGCGCAAACTACATCGGTGCCCTGCTCGGCGAGAAGCCGGCAGAGCCGGGCATTGCGCATGGCGGCTTTCCGCCGGCTGCCCGCGCTGTAGTCAAGATCTTCAGAAATTGCGCCGCGGAGTTCGTCGCCATCCAGGAACAGGACCGAATGTCCGGATGCGCGCAGGCGGCTGCACAGTTCATGCCCCAAGGTGGTCTTGCCCGCGCCGGAGAGCCCGGTAATCCAGAAAACGCGCCCCGGCGAAATCTCGCGTCTGGCTTGAGCGTCGGCTCTCGCCTTGCTTATGTCCGGCAGCATTAAAGTCGTATTGTACGCTCTCGCCCCAGCCCGCTGAACGGAACTGAAAAAAGGAGCGTTTCCGAAGCGCTCCAACTGGTTGCTCCGAACCATTTGCCCGAATGCGTGGAGATCATGCGGCCTTCCAGCAAGCCCAATCCCGGACGCCGGCTCACCAGAAAAACGCTGGCTGTGTTTCCCGCTCCAGTCACCTCGCTTGAAGATGCACTGCATTCAGCGTCTATCTGCTGAGAGTTGGCAAACAGTTGCTGCACGGTGTGCCCGCGCCGGCTGGCGCTCTTCACCGGAACCTGCTTCCAGTACCACCCTTCCGTACCATGCGGGGCAGGAGACGCGATGCGCGAGGGATCTGCATTGTGGCTGCCGATCAGATCGTGCCCGCAAAAAATTCCGCAGAGGTTGGGCCAGGTCTTCACTCCCACATCGCCCCAGGCTTCGGCGGCCGAATTGGAATAAGGCGCGGCGGGCATTCCGTAGGCGTCCGGGCCGTAAGTGTCGGTTCTCTGAAACTGCGTCCCGTTGCTGGTCAGCCAGGCATGAGTCGTGATGTAGCATTCGCAATCGTGATGCGCGCGCATCACTTCATGGGCCCACGACCAGGCGGCGTTGCCAGCGAAGAAATCCATCGCCAGAATGAGCAGTTTAATGCCGGAAATGACGAATCTCACCGCTGTGTTGGCCCCCGTGTCATCAAAAGAATCAACCCAGTAAGCCATGTCTCCGCCGCCCAGAGCGATACCGGAGCCAAAGACGGAAGAGCGGTTGCGCGCGGAAAAATAGCCGCTTACGAACTGCGCTCCCAGGGCGCTTCGGGAAGAGAGTGCGCCCGCGTAATCGTGGTTCCCGGGAGGTGCAGTAAAGGCAATATGATTTGTGTCCAAAATCGTCCAGGCGGCTTGCGCATTCTTAAACTGATTCGCGCCCACCGGCGAATTGACACAATCTCCCACGCCGATCACGGCCTTGATATTGGCGCGAAAAGGCGGCGCGCTGGATGTAAGAATCATGTTCTTGTTGTCGACAATCCAGTTCATCAGGGCAGAGTAGTATCGGCCCGAATTGTCAGGGCAAGCTTCGGCAAGATACTGAGGATCGGGAATAACGGCAAGCGTGAAATCAGCCCCTGGCGCCGCTACTGAAGGGGTGCTCACAACGCGTGAGAGAGCCGCTCCGGTAAGACCGGTCAGAATGCATGAGCCCAGTCCGCGTCTGGTCACGCTCAAGAGCTTTTTCGGCGTCAGTCCGTGATGTTTGATCAGGTATTGCCATTCCTTCATTTGCCACCGACAAGGCATTTGCCACCAAGAAGGCGTTTGCAAACACCTTGCTTAATTATCTGATGATGTCGAACGTCTGTATGCGGGGGGACATCACCCGGGCGCCGTTCAGGGCCGAAACCGGAGACGGGCGGCTGGGGATTCGCGCGGAAGCTATTTTGCCAGCGGCTTGATGCGGAGGGTTTGGCGGGTGTCGATGTGGTCGAATTCCATGGGGAAGCTGGTGCCGTTGTAGTAGGCGGGCCATTCGTCCTTGTAGTTTCCGGAGGCGACGTAGCCGGATTCTCCGACAGTCAGGTTTTGGACGGACTTGTCGAGGTCAGAGAAGTCGACGACCATGCGTTCGGAGGGGCCGAGGTGCGGGGCGGTTTGTTTGACAGTGGTGGAGGAGCCGCTCATTTCGATGGGGCCGATGTCGAACAATGTGTTGACCACGGGCAATTGTTTGCCGACGGGGTGATCGAGTTTCCATTGCAGGATCTGGCCCCAGCGCCATTTGGAGGCGGGACTGCCGAGGCGGTTGCGGGCAGAGTCGAGGGCTCGGTTGAAGGCGGAGATTAGCCAGGCGGGCGGGCGGGATTGGAGGAGTTGCTGGATGATTTGTGGTCTTGGAAGGCGTGGGTAGTTGGCGCTAATAGAGGCGGTTAAGGCGGCGCCTAGTTCGCGGGAGGTGAATTGGGTGATGACGGGGGCGGCGGCGTCTTTGTCCATTTGGCCGTTCCATTTGCGGAGAACGTCGATTGCTTGGGCGGCGAGCGGGTTTTTGCTGCCGATTTTTTGATAAGCGGCGATGATTTGCCGGGCCAGAAAGTGGTCGTAGGCGGAGTAGACATCTTTCTGGACGGCTAGCATGTCGTCAACGGTGAGCTTGGGTTTGGCGGTGAGCAGGGATTTGATTTGGTTGATGCGGTAGTTGTCGGCGAAGCTGCCGGTGATGTGGAAGGGATAATCGGGCGGGAAGGTGCGCTGGTTGGCGGTGGCGATGATGCCGGAGGGCGGGTTATAGATTGAGGGCATTTGGTCGAAGGGGATGTAGCCGTCCCATTCAAAATCGCCGCTGGCTCCGTCGAGAGGGAAATCGCCGTCGAAGTTGCGGCGGATGGGGACTGCGCCGGTGGCCTGGTAGCCGATGTTACCTGCCCGGTCGGCGTATTGGAAGTTTTGGCCGGGTCCCCAGAAAGTGGACAGGGCGGCGCGGAATTGCTGGAAGTTTGCGGCGCGGTTGATGTCCATGAAGGGGAAGCCGAAGCCGTCGGCGGCACTCCAGCGCATGGCGTAAGCTTTGCCACGGTCCTGAAAGATGATGGGGCCGTGGCGCGTGACCCAGATGTCGAGAGCGACGGGTTTCTGGCCTTTGACGGCGATGGTTTGGCGGTCGAGCTGGGCTTGTTCGGTTGCGCCTTTATATTGATAGCGGCCGGTTTTGGGATCTAGGTTTTCGATGTAGAGGTCGAGGACGTCAGCTTCTAGGTTGGTCACGCCCCAGGCGATGTTTTCGTTGTGGCCGGAGATGACGCAGGGCACGCCGGGGAGGGTTGCGCCAGAGACGTTGAGGCCGGGGGCTTTGAGGTGGATGAGATACCAGGTGGCGGGGACGCTGGGTTCGAGGTGCGGGTCATTGGCGAGCATGGGCTTGCCGCCGGCCGCGTGAGCACCGGAAACGGCCCAGGAGTTGGAGCCGGGGCTGAGGTATTGGCCGGCTGAGGCGGGAAACAATGTGTGAAAGCGGGCCAGATCAAAACCGGGGCCGACTAGCTGGCCGCGTTCGAAGTCTTCGTCGGCGGTGTCGGTGAGGTTCTTAAACATGATGAGGCCGACCATGATGGAATCGGCCATGGTCCAGGGCTGGGGGTCGTAGGAGTGGCCGGGGAGGGCGAATTCGAGGGAGTAATCGCCGCGATGGGTGTCGATGAAGTAGTTGACGCCGCGGGCGTATTGGACCATAACGGCGCGCTGGGCTTCGGGAAGGTTTTGGAGGTCTTTTTCGGCGATTTCGCGCAGGCGCATGCGGCGGGAACGCTCATCTGCGGCGAGGGTGGCGGGGCCGAAGACTTCGGAAAGCTGGCCGGCGGCGAAGCGGCGGATGCCGTCCATCTGCCACAATCGGTCTTGGGCCGTGACATAACCTTGCAAGAAAATGGCGTCCTGCCAGGAGGCGGCTTCGATGTGGGGAATGCCGCGGGCGTCGCGTTTGACAAGGGCGGAACTGGAGAGTGGGGCGGAGATTTCACCCGAGACTTTGGGCAGCGGGCGGAAGGCCAGCCAGTAAATGGCGAGGGCTGCCAGAACTGCCAGTAAAGCTATGCTGACATTGACGATGCGCACAGCGCGATTGAGCACTTTTCGATTCTAGCCTGATGGTTCTTCGCTTCCTTAGCCTGCTGTTTATTCTGGCCACCAACGGGTTTTTCGCGGCGGCGGAAGTGTCGCTGGTCTCGGTGCGGCAATCGCGGCTGCGGGAACTGGCGGAACAGGGGCAATCGGGCGCGCAGAGCGCGCTGAGTCTGCTGGCGAATCCGGGGCGGCTGCTCTCGGTGACGCAGTTGGGCGTGACGCTGGCCAGTTTGGGATTGGGCTGGGCGGGCGAGGACACGGTTTACGGGCTGATGCGGTCGGCGCTGGAGGGGCTGCCGTGGCGTGTTTCCGCTCTGCTTTTGCATGGCTTCGCGTTCGCGATTGCGTTCCTGATTATCAGCTATGCGCATGTGATTATCGGCGAGGTGGTGCCGAAGAACCTGGCGATTGAAAAGGCGGACCGGGTGGCGATTATGGCGGCGCCGGTGCTGCTGATTTTCTACAAGGTTTCGCAGCCGTTTGTGATTGTGATTGAGAAGTCGTCGGCGCTGATTCTGAAGTGGCTGAATCTGGGCGGTCCGGCGCATGCGCATGGCGGGCACAGCGCGGAAGAACTGAAGTTCATTGTGCAATCGAGCCGGCATGAAGGGCATTTGCAGCAGTTTCAGGAAGACGCGATTGAGAACCTGATTGAGCTGTCGGATTATCTGGCGCGGGAAATTATGACGCCGCGGAATAACATTGTTTCGCTGCCGGTGGATGCGGATCTGGATGTGGTGCTGAATGCGCTGATGGAGCATAAGTATTCGCGGGTACCGGTTTATGACGGCGGGCCGGAGCACATTATCGGGATTGTGCATTACAAGGATCTGCTGCGGGTGTGGGATGAGCGGCGGTTCGCGCACGACAGGCACCGGTCGACGCGGCCGTTCCGGCTGCGGCGGTTTGTGAGAAAGCCGCTGGTGGTGCCGGAGACGAAGCCGCTGAACCAACTGATTGACGAGTTTCGGAAGAGCCACACACACATGGCGCTGGTGGTGGATGAGTTTGGGACGGTGACTGGCTTGGTGACGCTGGGCGATATTTTGCAGCAGGTGTTTGGGGATATCGGGGACGAGCATGATGTGGTGCGGCCGGCTCCGAGCGTGCAGTCGCAGACGATTGAGCTGGAGGGGAGCACGACGATCCGGGAACTGGAGACGCGGTACAACATTGTGCTGCCGAGCGAGGCGGAGTTTGAGACGCTGGCTGGCTTTTTGCTGCTGCATTTTGGGCATATTCCGAAGGCGAGGGAGCGGGTGGATTATGGCGGGCGGCGGTTTACGGTGACGGAGATGGAGCGGAACCGGATTGCGAAGGTCAGTATTGAGCGGATGGGGGAGGGTTACGAAACGAGATAGGGAATTCTTGGGATTTTTTGGGAATTTGGGGCATTTGGGGAGATTCGTTGGGAGGAAATGGGCTCGCAAAGCGCAAAGACGCCAAGTCGGGGTGGGATTTGGATGGGTTGGGTGTTTTGGGGGGGGATTTTGGACGGAGTTGTCCCTGGCAGGGGTGTCTGTTTTGAAAAATTTTAGTTAGTTCGGCTATTTTTTGTCGAACGGGTTTGGCTCGTCGGGGGAGACGAAGCCTCTGGCGACGGCTTCCTCGCGCATGTTTCTCAGGTGCTGCTGCCAGTCGACTGGCATGCCGGAGGCGGTTTTGTTCTGCGCCTGTTTGATTTTCACCTGAGCGAGTTCGGCTTTTTGCGCCATGGCTTTTTCGGCAGCGCGGGCTTTGCGGAAATCTTCGACGCGTTTTTGGCAGCGGATGACGTTGTTGGTGTGGGCGGTTTTGTAGCGCAGGAAGCGGCCGAGCTTGCGGTCTTGCGCTTCTGTCCATTCGGCGGGGTTGGGGTTGGCGGCATAGAGGCCGGATTCGACGTCCTGATAAGCGCGGGTGGCTCTTTGCAGGAACCAGTCGGCATGGGCGAGTTCCTGGACGAGATGACGCTCGGCTTCGGAGGTGGGGTTGTAGGTTTTGAGCCAGATGACTTCGAGGGCTTTTAAGTCTTCTTCGGATTCGGTGGGCAACAGCAGCGTGTTGTCGGCGCAGCAGCCGTGTTTCATGGCGTTGCGGGAGGAGGGGGAGGCCGGATCGGTGTGATTTTTTTTCCAGATAGACATGGGGATTGACTCCATGGTCAGGGTAAAAGGAGGGTGTTCGGGCGGGCTGGGTGGAGCGGGGTTATGTGATTGATTTGATGGGAAAAAATTTTTTTGGAAGTTTTGAACTAGGGCTTGCTTAGGTCCCAGTGGTGGGTGGTGTCAACAAAATTGGGTGGTGTCAACAAAATTGTGTAAGCCTGCCCCGACAATTAGCTTATTGATGAAACCGTGACCGTAATCTGCTGGCCGCTCCCCAGGTCAGCCAGCGAGGCTTTCGCCAACGCCGCGGCAGAGCATTTGAGAGAAGGGGTCTCATCCTTTCGTTTATTAGGCGCAACCGCGATGCAAGGGCCGTCAAATGCAGGGCGGTAGCCGTTTGGCGCGCCTGTTACGTTCTAAGAAAGGGCATGGCGGCCCGCCCGGCAGTGCGATTCCAAAGGCAGAAATGAGAACCAGTCCGCGAATCCGGTTGGGCATACTTCGCAGGGCAGCATCATCAAAGTGTTCCACCTGCCGCCGCGTCCCGCACACCCAGTCACAGATTGGGAAAGTTTTCTTGGTCAGCGATAAACATCTTTCCTTCCATAAGTTTAGGGGCAAACTTGAGGTTTTGAGGAGCCTCTTTTCAGCGCCGCCGCAAGCTACTTTCGTGCGCAGGAGAGAGGTTTTCTTTTGTCTTCTCAAATTATTCTTAAAGGCAGTCAGCGAGAGCATCCGAAGGATTCCGAATTTGCGGGAAAACCGCGTTTGGATGAGCGCGGCGGCATCACGTGTGTGCTGCGCCGTAAACATGCCGCGCCGCGCAGCGTGGCCATTCAGCTTTCACATGAAGATTTCGCGGCCATGCATGGCTGTGACATCGCCGATATTCAAGCGGTTGAAAGTTTTGCCGCCGAGCATCATTTCACCGTGGACCGCGTCGATAACGCGGCCCGCACCGTCAAGCTTTCGGGCAATCTGCATCGCCTGGCCGAAGCGTTTGGCGCGTCGCTTGAATTGCGCAAACTGGCGGGCGGGACTTACCGCACGCGCAGCGGCGGATTGACCGTGCCGACGGAACTGAATGGCATCGTTATCGCCATTCTTGGTTTCGATCAGCGGCCTTTGGCGCGCACTTATCATCAGGTGCTGGCGCGCGCGGGCCAGAGTTCTTACACACCCAACCAGGTGGCGAAGGCTTATAATTTTCCGGCGAACACCGGGACCGGACAGACCGTCGCCATAATTGAACTGGGCGGCGGCTACAACCAGAGCGACCTGACCAGTTACTGGAAGCAGGTGGGCGTTCACAACGTCTCCGTTACCGCGGTGGGCGTGGATGGCGCAACCAATGCGCCAACCGGGGATCCGGACAGCGCCGATGGTGAAGTGGCGCTGGACATTCAAGTGGTGGGCGCCATTGCGCCGGCCGCGCGCATTGCGGTCTACTTTACCGACAACACCGACCAGGGCTTTCTGGACGGCATTAACGCGGCCATTCACGATACGGTGCGCAAGCCTTCGGTCATATCCATTAGCTGGGGCGGGCCGGAGAGTTCGTGGACTCCGCAATCGATGAACGCGTTCAATGCGGCGTTTCATGACGCGGCGCTGCTGGGAATTTCAGTTTGCGTCGCGTCGGGCGATAACGGGTCGGATGACGGCGTGGGCGATGGCGCCAATCACGTCGATTTTCCGGCGTCGAGTCCGTGGGTTCTGGCGTGCGGCGGAACTCGTTTGCAGGCCAATGGCGGCAAGATCATTTCCGAGACGGTTTGGAACGACGGTTCCGACGGCGGCGCATCCGGCGGCGGCATCAGCGCGCATTTTTCCACTCCGCTGTATCAGAAAGATATTCCGGCGGCTGCCGCCGGACGCGGCGTTCCCGACGTGGCGGGCGACGCGGACCCGGAGACCGGTTATTTGACGATTGTGGACGGGCAGAGCGGTGTCATCGGCGGCACAAGCGCCGTTGCGCCGTTGTGGTCGGCTTTGATTGCTCTATTCAATCAGGAACTGGGCAAGAATGTGGGCTGGATTCATCCGTACCTTTATGGCGCGGCGGTGAAGGCCGGCGCTCTGCATGATATTACGCAGGGCAATAACGGCGCTTTCAGCGCGCACAAGGGCTGGGATGCCTGCACTGGTTTGGGCTCTCCCAACGGTCAGGCGCTGCTGGCGGTATTGAAGACGGCTCTTAAATAAGCAATCAGCGGGCGTCGAGTTCCGCCAGAATTTCTTCGCAGGCAGCGCGGGGATTTTCGGCGCGGGTGACTTGACGCCCGATCACCAGGTAATCAGCGCCGTTCCGGATGGCTTCGAGCGGCGTGGCCACGCGTTTTTGATCGCCCTTCGCGGAGCCGGCCGAGCGGACTCCTGGAGTGATCAGTTTCAAGCCAGGACCGCCGATGGCGCGGACTCGGGCTACTTCCAGAGGGGAACAGACAATACCGTCAATGCCGCTTTCGACGGCTTTTTTCACGCGCAGTTCGACGAGATCGGAGATGGGCGTTGCGTAGCCGAGGTCAGCGAGGTCGTCCTGGTCGAAGCTGGTGAGAACGGTGACGGCCAGGAGTTTGGTGGATGAATTGGCGCGGCCTTCGACGGCGGCTTTCATAACGGTTTTGCTGCCGTGAACGGTGAGGAAAGTGGGCGAGGCGACGGCGCAGATTTGTTTCGTCGCGCGCTTTACGGTTTCTCCAATGTCATAGAGCTTCAAATCCAAAAAAACATTTTTGCCCAGCTTCGTCACTTCGCGCACGAAGTCCATACCGCCGGTGGCGTAGAGTTCCATACCCACCTTATAGAATTCAGCGGCGGGGCCGATTTTTTCAATCAACGTGAGAGCTTCGGCGGTACTGTCGACATCCAGAGCGATGATGATGGGGTTTGTCAGATTACTACCTCAATTGGTTTTGATGAACGGGCTGTGACGCGGCCGATGATATAGGCTTCCGGATGCGCGGCCAGAACTTGCGCGGCGTCAGGTTCTGGAAGCGATAGTAGCAGACCGCCGGAGGTTTGCGGATCATAGAGAAGGGCTTCCATTTCGGACGGGATCTCGGCGGTGAAACGGACGCAGCTTTCCACGAAATCGCGATTGTTGCGCAGGCCTCCAGAGTGCGCGCCGGCTTTTGAATACCTGATTGCGCCGGGCAGATAGCGGACGGAGGCGGCATGAATTTCCAGCGTCACGTTGCTGGCCAGGGCCATTTCGCGGGCATGACCAAGAAGGCTAAAACCGGTGACGTCGGTGCAGGCGTGGACGGTAAGATTCGAAATTGTTTCGGCGACGGCGCGATTCAGCGTGAGCATCTGGCGAATGGATTCGTCCATATGTTCCGCGGAGGCAAGGCCATTCTTCCAGGCAGTGGAAATGACACCGGTGCCGATCCGTTTCGTAAAGACCAGAACGTCGCCGGACCGGGCGGCGCTATTGGTCAGAATGCGGTGAGGGTCAATGAGGCCCGTGACTGCGTAGCCGAATTTGATTTCGTCGTCGGAGATGCTGTGGCCGCCCAGGATCACCGCGCCCGATTCATGGATCTTGTCCGCGCCGCCTTTGAGAATCGCTTCCAGGTCGGCGATGTCGCCTTTGGCGGGGAAGACGACCAGCGATAATGCCGAGACAGGACGGCCTCCCATGGCATAAATATCGCTGAGCGCGTTGGACGCCGCGATGGCACCGAAAGTGTAAGGATCGTCCACGATGGGCGTGAAGAAATCGACGGTTTGCACCATGGCGAGCGGCAAGCCGGCTTGCTGCGTCAAGTCGTAGACACCGGCGTCATCGGCCGTTTCGTAGCCCACCAGGACGTGTTCATTCGTGACGCGCGGGACGTTACGCAGGGCCTGGTCGAGAATTTTCGGGCTGAGTTTGGAGGCGCAGCCGCCGGCTTTCACGTTCGCGGTGAGTTTGGTTGGCATTTGTTTTCAGACTATCTCGCCGTGACCGCGGCTTCGGCGAACTTCCATTCCAGCCACTCGTCGAGAAGCGGAAAATAGAGACCCAGGCTGATGGGCGCGGCGACCAGGCGCGAGATGACGGCGGCGTATTGTTCCAGTTGCGGCTGGTAACGGAATTTTTCGTTAGCCAGAAAGCTGGGGAGACTGGTGCCTTCGTGTTTGCTGTTTTTAAAATCGATAATCCAGCAGGTGCCGGTTTCGTCGAGAAAGAAACGGTCAACGGTTCCGGAGACGAGATTTTGGCCGACCCGTCCAGCGATGGCCCATTCCGAGCGCGCGTCCGGGTGAGGCGAAAGAATCCAGCGGCCGCGCGGGCTGGTGATGGTTTTGGAAATTGCTCTGATGACTTGCTCGGTGGCGGATTTTTTTTCTTCGGCTGGAACGCCAAGGCGCAGAAGTTCGGAGGCGGCTAAGGGACGCAGGGCAGTGACGCGGCCGAGATTCCAGTGATCGATGCCGTCGGCGGCAATGCGTTTCAGGATGTCGTGAATGACGGTGCCCATGTGACGGCTGGTGTCGCCCACCCAGTGGTAACTCACCTGGCGCTGGGAGGCCACGGCGCGGCGGATGGGCAATTCTATCTGGATGGGTTTGGCCTGAATGGGGGAGTGCCAACCGGCGGGCAGACGCCTTAGTTTTGCCGCCGCGGCCGACGGCGCGGATGGCAAAGCGACAGGCTGGTGAAGTTCAGATTCAAATGCGGATTTCACGGCCTCGCTTTCCCAGATGAGACGCAGAAAGGTTCCGGTTCGGGGCGTGCTGATGGCGCCATCTTTCCTTGTCCCAACGCTTCCAATCAAGTGCAGTTCGTCGATGGCGCGGGTGCAGGCGACATAGAACAGCCGTTTTGTCTCGTTCAGCTCCTTCTCTTCGAGAAGCTTTTTGATGCGCTCGTAATCGGGGTTTTTCTCGCCAGTCTGTGGCATGGCTGCGATTTCCTGGTCCACCCACAAGAGCAGCTCGTTTTCCAGTTTCCGGACTTCTTTCCCGATGCGCGGCAGAATGACAATTTCGAACTCCAGTCCCTTTGCCTGATGCACCGGCATTACCACCACCTTGGCGCCGCTGACGGACGGACGAGCATAGAGGAATTCCAGTCTCTTGTTCATCAGGCTGAAATCACGAATGATTCCGCCTTCGTCGGATTCTTCAATCAGTTCAAATAGGGTTTCAATATCGTCGCGCTGATTTTGTTCCGCAATCACCGCCGCTCCGCCAAGCGCTTGCCAGGTCCGCTCAACAAGGGTTCGCAAGGAAAGACGGCCTACCTGGGCGACGGCGGCGGAAAGAATTTCCTGCACGCGCACGGCCCGCCAGCGGCCTTCGACGGTGAGAGTGCGAATGATTTCGGCGTCGGACAGCAGATCGAGAATAGTTTGATCGCGCTTGCCTTCAGCCAGGGCGGATAAGTCGGCCAGCGTCAGGCCGCACCATGGCGCGCGCAGACAGGCGAGCCACGAAACGCGGTCCGCCAGATTGGTCAGGGCGCGGGTGAGGGAGAGCACGTCGATAATGTGCTGCTGATCGCGCAGCATTTCAATATCGATGGCTTCGTAAGTAATGCCAGCTTTGCGCAGGGCGGGCAGAATATGCGTGGTTTGAGGACGGCTGCGCACCAGGATGGCAACGGTTTGATCAGGGTGGGCCTGGATGATTTTTACGATTTCATCGGCTTCTGAACTGCCCGATTCATCTTTGATGTGCGCGATGATCCGCGGACGATGTCCGGCCACCTCTCGGCCGGCAGTTGACTCGCGGAACTGAACGGCCCCCTTCTGCCTGTCGTCATCCGGCATCATGGGAGCAAAGTGAGTTTGCACCCATTCGAGAATTTCTGGAGTGGTGCGGAAATTCGTCTGGAGTTTCAGAGGAGTCAGCGGCACTCCTCCGATAGCTTGATCCTGCCAGCATTGGAGGAAAAGCGAAACATCGGCTTCCCTAAAACGGTAAATGCTTTGCATGGGATCTCCCACCAGGAACAGCGTGTGATCGTCTCCGGCCGACCATTGCTCAGTCAGAGCTTTGATTAACTCGAACTGGCTGCGCGAAGTGTCCTGAAACTCGTCCACCAGCAGGTGCTGAAAGCGGTAATCGAGTGAATATAAGAGGTCACTGGGCTGGTCCGGTTTGCCCAGGGCGCGGCGGGCGGCGCGGGCGATTTCGGTGAAGTCCACTTTTCCGGCGCGCTGGAAAACGGACCGGAGCTGGATTTCGGCAAGCCTCAGCATAATGCAGCAATCCTGCACTAACTGGGCGTCGGAGGTGGAGGTCAGAGTTTCCCATTGATCGCGTTTGCCCAGCATCTTGACCACCTGGTCTTCTAACTGCGGCACATCGTTATCGAAATGCAGAACCATGCGGCGGAAGATGGCTTTGCTCGATTCGTCTCCTTCGGCCAGTTCCATCAGCATTTCGCGCGCGGCACGGAGATAGAGTTCGGAGGCCTCGTCGATGACTTCGCCAAAACCTCCGAACTGCGAGAGCACCGGCATTTGGCGGGTAAGGAGCGCACAGAGCGAATCGATAGTTTGGATTTGCAGGCGGCCGGGATCGGAAAGCAGATGCCAGTACATTTTTTGATCCTGCTGGAGAACAGCGCGCGCCAGGTCACGGGTTCTGAGCTTGAATGGCGGGGCATCGGCGGGAACGTCTTCGGTCAGCGCTTTTAGGACGCGCTGTTTCATCTCGGCCGCGGCTTTGCGGGTGAAGGTCATGGCGACGACGGATTCAGGGCGGTCAACAAGGCTGAGCAGGCGCAAGTAGCGCTGGACCAGAAGTCCTGTTTTGCCGGAACCGGCGGGGGCTTCGACGATAAAAGAGCATGCGGGGTTGAGGGCTTCTTCGCGCTGAATGTCGTCGATCATTCTTCTTCGCCTTCCGCCTCGGATGATGCGCCAACCCTGCAGATGGGTTTCACCCTGCAATAAGCGCAAGCGCCATTAATGGGCGAAACGGCGGCGGCGCCTTGCTGAAATTCGTTTGCCAGACGGAAAACCGTTTCTTTGGATGCGGCTAGAAATTCGTCCCAGTCGGAAGCGCGGTCCTTTGCGCCAGCCTGCTTTGGGAAATGCTTGCGCGCGCCATGGCCCACGGGCCGGGCATTGCGGTTTCTGAGTTCGCCGAAATAGAGGCCGTCGATTGGCTCATCCATGGCGGCGGCGTAGACCAGCAACTGAGGTTCCTGGGGACGGTTGCCCTCAAGTTTTTTCGTAGTTTGTTTGCCGCTCTTGTAGTCGATGAGAACCAAGCTTCCATTAGAGAGACGATCCACGCGATCCATACGCAGATTGAGCTTGAGTCCGGCTAACTCAACCTCGCGCTTTTCTTCCAGGCGTTCCACCGAAAAAGACGTTGACCGTTCTTTCTCGATGCTGAGCCATTGCAGAACTACATTCGCCAGACGATCACGTTCAGCCAATGAGGTCAGGGCGCGAATAGGGCCGCTGTCATCTGCCCTTACCGCGTGTTCAACGTGTCTATTCACCAGCAGCTTGAGGTCTTCAGGAGAAAGTGCTTTCAACGCCTGCTGCGTGCCGAGTTCGTGCCAGATTAGCTCCAGGGCTTTGTGGGCGCACTCGCCGCGTTCCAGGGCATCGTAGCCGATGGATGCTTCGTCGTCTCCGCGAGCGTTGAGGCGGTATTCAGCGAAGGCCTTGAAGGGGCACAGCGATTGCGATTTTATAATGCCGGCTCCGCCGTGAACGGCCTCCGATTGCAGCAGCGCGGGGGCTTGCCAGTCGTCTCGAGATTCGAGTTCGGCTGACTCTGACGGCTGGCTCGTCGTCAGTTCTGGAGTTGCCAGCTTCACATATCGCCTGATAGAGGGCGCGAGGTTTCCGGTGTAAGTGACTTTCACGGAAGGCGCGCAGGTGAATAAGGCTCGAGTTTTTCTTTCGCGCTCTTCGGCCAGAGATTGTGGCGTGCTGGCGGGAACTTGATGCAGGCGCTGGAGATTGTACGGGATTAAGGGAGACAGCGCGCCGGGCGGCGGCCACGATTCCTCGCAGGCGTTCACGATGAAGGCATGGTCGAACTCGATTCCCTCCGACGAGGCGGCATCCAGGATTTGAACGGGCGAACTCCAGTCGCCTAGTTCGCAGGGGCGGCTTACGATGGAACGCAGGTGGGATAAAGCCTGGTTCAGCGTCACGGGCGGCGAGACCAGACCGAGCGAAGCCAGTTCAGAAAGTGCGTTGCGCCAGTGATCGACGGCTTGCTGTTCGGCGTCGGTGATGTGATCTAGCGCGGGCCACTTGGCGGCTTCCAGAATATCGCTGAAGGCGGCGCTCCAGGCGGGGAGAAGCATGACGGGCGTGAGCTTGTTCTTGATTGTCGAGATTTTTCGGAGGATTTGATAGAGGATTGGGCAATCCCAGGAAGCGCGTTCTATCTCCGATTCGGAGAAATCGAGTTCGCGGGCTCTGTGAAGCTTGGCGTCGGCCTGGGCGCGCGGGCTCCGCTCTTCGCGGTGTCCGTCGATGAATGGGCAGCGCAGGATGGCGCCGGCGGAAGCGTGATGGACGCGCGGCTGGGCGAGTTCCAGCAGCAGCAGGGCGTTGGAGATGACGGGTGTGTCGGCCCAGATGCCGTTTGTGACGTGAATGTGCTCATCCGCGCGAAGCGCTCTGGTTAAGTCTCTTGCGTGAGCAGGCAAATCCGCAACCAGAATTCCAATGGACTGTTCGCCGGCCTCCAGCAAACGGCGAACAGAACGTGCGACATACTCTATTTCCTGCGCAGCGCTTTCAAACGGAGTGGCGACCGCTTCCGAGCCGCGACCGTCAGGAAGCGGTTGCACTGTTGTCCGCAATACCGCGGCGGGCAGCAAACGCCAGAGGTCGGAGCGCGTGATCCAGTTTTCAGATTTCAAGCGCCGCTGCATTGTTTTATGCCAGCGCTGGAATTCCTGGGCGTCGGCATGTTCGGACCAGTCTTTTGCTTCGGCGGGAATCTGATATTCGGCGAGAATGCGGGATGCGCGCTGGGCGAGTGTTGCCATGGCGCGCATGTCAAACAGATCCGGCCGGTCGGCTTCGATGATTTGACGCCAGAGTTCGCGCTCTTGCGAGAGCGACAGCAGCAGCGGGGCGTTTGGGATTTGGAAGCGCGCATCCTGCCAGCAGTTGATCATCCGGGCATCCAGGCTGTAGATCGGCGGGCGTTCCCAAGATTCACGGCCCAGGGCAAGCTGTTGCCGGTTGAATTGTTCTATGGCCACGGAAGCGAGCGCGGGAGTGGGTGTGACGATGGTGACTCCCTCCGCAAGAGCATCCATCAGGCCGGGAAAAGCAAGGCGCATTCGGTTGGTTAGTCTCCATTATCGCGTGAGCCTAATGCGAAATTGGAGCCATGGCAGATTCACGCATCACCGCGCGCGAACAGGACTTCGCGGCATGGTATCAGGACGTTGTTATTCAGGGCGACATGGCGGAGCCAGCGGAAATTGTAAAGGGCTGCATGGTGATCAAGCCCAATGGTTATGCGGTTTGGGAGGCTTTGCAGCGTGAATTCGACGCGCGCTTTAAAGCGACGGGGCACCAGAACGTTTACTTTCCGCTTTTGATTCCCGAGAGTTTTTTGAAGAAGGAAGCAGAGCATGTGGAAGGTTTTTCGCCGGAACTGGCGGTGGTGACCATTGCGGGCGGCAAAGAACTGGAAGAACGCTATGTGATTCGTCCCACGTCGGAGACCATTGTCGGGCATTTCTTCGCGAAGTGGATTCAGAGCTGGCGCGATTTGCCGCTGCTGCTGAACCAGTGGGCGAACGTGGTGCGATGGGAATTGCGGACGCGGCTGTTTTTGCGCACGACGGAATTTCTTTGGCAGGAAGGGCACACGGCGCATGCCTCGCACGAAGAGGCGGTTGAAGAAGTCCTGCGCATTCTGGATATTTACGCCGACGTGGCGGAACAGACTATGGCCATGCCGGTAATAAAAGGCGTGAAGACGAGTTCCGAAAAATTTGCGGGCGCGCTAAAAAGTTATTGCATTGAAGCGATGATGCAGAACGGGATGGCGCTGCAGGCGGGGACCAGCCATGATTTGGGGCAGAATTTTGGGCGCGCGTTTGATGTGAAGTTCCAGTCGAAGGAAGGGACGCTGGATTATGTCTGGCAGACAAGCTGGGGCGTGAGCACGCGGCTGATTGGCGGCTTGATTATGACGCATTCCGACGACAAGGGGCTGGTGCTGCCGCCGCGCGTGGCCCCGGTGAAGGCGGTGATTGTGCCCATTTTTCGCAAGGATGAAGAGCGAGTGAAGGTGATGGAAGCGGCGCGGAAGCTGGCGGCCGCGACGGGCGCGAAGGTGGACGAGCGGGACGGCCAATCGGCTGGCGCGAAGTTTTTTCATTGGGAGCGGCAGGGCGTTCCAGTAGTGATGGAACTGGGGCCGCGCGATGTCGCTGCTGGGAATGTGGTTTTGAAACGGCGCGATACGGGCGCGAAGGAGAGCGTGGCGCTGGCGGGCGCGGCTTCTCGATTGTCGGAGCTGCTGGAACAGATTCAATTAGATTTGTTTGACGCAGCGAAGCAAAGGCTGAAGAAAAATTGCGTGCCGGCGAATTCCATTGGCGAAGTGGAAGAAATTTTGAGCCAGGGAGGGAAATTTGTGATGGCGCATTTGAAAGACGATGCGCGCTGCGATGCGCGTCTGAAGGAATTTAAAGCGACGGTTCGTTGTATTCCATTAGTGGATGAGTTTGACGGCGCGGGTGATTGCGTGGTGACGGGTGAGAGCGTGGAGCGGCGGGTAGTGATTGCCAAGGCGTATTAGCGGCAACTGTAAATGCGCACGAATTTGTTGGCGAAGGCGGGTTTTTTGGTCCAGGTGTTCCAGGCTGGGTCGGTGTCTTTGAGGATGTAGAAAGTGACGGGGAAAGCTTGGCAGGCGCGTTCGAGCGTGGTGAGGTTTGCTTTCGCGGCGATGCATTCAGACGCGGAGCCTCCGAAGCCGATGGTGCAGCTTTTGTCGGCGGCGATAGTGTTGCGGTCGGCATAGAGGGCGTAGAAGATGTCGGCTGTTTCGACGTTCGGATTTTGCGCGATGATGGTG
>Ga0209208_10004004_pt1 | contig 21010 bp, 15 predicted proteins | sample S1TSphfallax_3_FD_187694 | JGI IMG/M metagenome (GOLD analysis project Ga0209208, IMG submission 187694) | Host-associated microbial communities from peat moss isolated from Minnesota, USA - S1T2_Fd - Sphagnum fallax MG (SPAdes) (version 2) | ecosystem: Host-associated > Plants > Peat moss >...
TAGGGTGCTTGAGGTATTGTGACGGACATGCTCAAACAAGACAATTAGAATTTATTTTTTAAACATTGCAAAACATTCAATTTCAACCCTAATTTTCAACATAAAACTCTAATTAATTCAAGATTTTAAATTGTGCAGTGTATGTGAACATAACAATGCACTTGAAATAACTTGCACCTATATTGATACTAAGGTAAAAAATCAATGTTTTGTGGGTATATTGTTTTTGATATATCCTAGGGTACATCAACACTAATTTTTTTCCATTAGCAAAAGATCTAGGTATATAAAATTTGTGATTTATAGTAGATGGGTAGGGTCTAGGTACCCCATGTATCATATACACTTATTTGGGGTTTTAAAACATGTATTAATTAATTAAATCATTTTTTAAAAAAAAGGTTTAAAGAATTGAAAGTATTGAAATAATTTTCAAGACTCCAAACCCAATGTGATCATGAATAAGTCCCATGTTAGAATGCAAAATTCAAAGTGTTTGATTCATCCTTGAATACAAATATACACAAACACATAGAAAAACTTTTATTTTCTCAATGACCATGGAACTCAACTACCTAATGCTAGACATACACACACATAGAATGTTATAGTGAAGGAAATTTGTGAGGCTTTTGTGAATCAAACGTCCAATATGTGTTTGAGATTGATCATTGGTTTGTTGACCCCACATTCCAACAAATCAACAAAATTGAAAACACTTACAAATTATATATAGGTTTCACATCTTACTTACCCTAAGCCTACTTATCTGAACTTTTGGCACATATCCCCTCCTAGGTACGAAGATGGCTTGCATATATTCAAGGGTATGAATAGGGCATATTTTTTCAATTTTACATACCCACTACACTATGTGAGATTATTATCTTCTTGACAAAAAAAAATTTTTAAATACACCCTATTTGAACTTGATGGTTATATTGTAATAAAAGATGTACCCACATAATTATAGTTAAAACCAATTTTATGTAGTTCTCTATGCCTCAAAGAAAGAACTAATATGTAAAGGTTAGATGTATGCATCATGTGCCAAAGGTTCTCAAAATATAAAGAATCAATTTTCACCTTAATCACAATTCTTAAAAATTCAACAAATCAATGAAAGAACATGCCCTGAACAATGGATTCTTTCACAAAACCAACCAATTAATGATGAAACCTTGCCAAACTTCATAAAAAAAGGACCCAAAAAAAGGACAGAAAAGGAAGCAAAGGGCAAGGACCAAAATCTAGGCAAGCAAATAACCCAAAAGAGGTGGGCCACATAGAGGTAAGGGAACCACTAAGTACCAAAACTTCCACTAATCACTTAAAGCATATCCACTAAAGAAAGGGGAAGTAAACATGATAAAACTTCAAGCCTTGAAACAACATTGATAAAAGAAGGCCTCATGCCTTTTATTGTCCATGCCATGTTAGCACATCGATGAAGAAAGTTATCAAACCAAAACTAATGAACACACCCAAAAACCTCTATGGCAAAAGGAAGAAACACATATGTCAAGTAACATTCACAATAAAGTCCTTCCTTCACTTGAACCACCACTATCGTAGCCACCCCACGAAAAAAAAGCCACCCATCATACCAAGTTTGCTCGAGTGGGGTTGGCAATGATGACATTAGCCATTGTGAAAATGTCATTAATTGATAGAATGATGTCGACTCGCTAATAAAAAAATTTTAAAAAGGCGATGGAAGAATGTGGGTTTATTTTTGCAAGACATGAAACTTTGCATCTCTTGCAATCGAGGCAAAAGCATCCCAAACGACATTGTGGGATGTAATCCTCTCCTCACCATGTTGTCAATCTTCCTAGTCCCATCCTAGAACTTCAGCACGCCCTTCTAACCCCAAAGTGTTACGAGCCAGGGAATGCACCCCAACTCCTTCTCCTTTCGTTGTCTTCACCTTTGAACTCATAGTTGAGCCCATCAAAGAGTTTGAGGGTGTGTCATTTTTACTGCAAAGAGACCTAAATATATTTTTATCAAGTAAACTTGTAATTTTGTTTTGGATTAAAAGATTTTTCTTTTGGATAATTTCTTCTCATGGAATAAAAAAGACAATCTATGTAATATGCTAATGGAAATTGTTAGCATGTATTTTTCTATTCTTGTGATAACATTTATGCCTAGGATGTGAAAAAGTGCATGGTTGATTAACTTGACTTATATCATTGTTGTAGACAAATTACAAGTTCTTGAATTTCAAACAAAAGAAGACAAAAGAAGCACTTTGGCTTTGCCACTAACAAAACCCATCATGGGTTGCAATAGAGATGGATACAATGGTGCTAGACATTCTGTAATTGAATTTACTAATAAAACATAATGATGCTTTTAGGTGATGTTTGTATGTTTTATTTGTTGAATGTTTTTTAAATTTGCTAATTATACCCATTTTTTCAAAACATAGCTACATTGTATGAAAGTATTGGCACCAACATTTCAAAAATGGGTTGTCTCTTACATCCCTTTATACATTTGTTGGAAATGTTTATATACCCTAGTGAATTTTTCGATTGCAATTACTAGTACAACTAAGGCTCCAAGAAAACCATACAATCAAAGCCATCGGTTGTTTTTCAATTATGGGAACATACAAGGCATAGTAGTAATAACAACCTCATAATTATGCAACAACAACTTCAATCTGACATGATCATAGTAGTAGCAACAACCTCAATTTAACATATTCATAATACCTTAAACCCCAATTTGATATACTCACAATAACAACAACTTGAATTTGACATAAGTAAAAAGGAATTACTAAAAAATACAATGCAATTGCTCCAATTTCAAGGTCTTTGAGCACAAGATCAAACTACAAATATGCTAACTTGGGTTCAAACATTGGTTGAAACAAAACTCCAATATGTAATTTCAACAAAATTTGGACCTTTTCATAGCCTATAGATGCTCAATCAAATCACCTCACAAGTTTTGACATGTTCCTACACTTTCAAGCTCCATTATGCCTTGCATCAAATCCTCAAATGAGAACCCTCATCTTAGGTGAAGAGCATTGCTAGGTTCAAATAAGTTTTCCAAGCATGTGTCATTTTCATCTTTAATAATCATGTTGTGAATAATCACACACGTTATCACGATGTCACCAATAATGGCCATGTTCCAGTGCTTAGAAGGGTTATGTATAATTGCAAATCTTAATTGCAAAACACCAAAGGCTCTCTCTACATCTTTGCATGTAAACTCTTGCATCATTACAAAATGAGACCTCTTTTCACTTTGAGGCTCATGGATCATCTACACAAAACATGACCATCTAGGGTAGATTCCATTTGCCAAGAGATAATATCTAGGATGCACAATAATTTTAGACCCATAGATTCACCCCTCAACATGTCCATAACTAGAAGAGACCTATTTAATACATTGATGTCATTGTTGCCCCTAGGTAGACCAAAGAATGCATGCCATATCCATAATGATTGATCAACTATGGCTTCAAGAATTATGCTTATGCGCCTGTCCTTATCTTCAAATCAACCTTGCCATGCAACAAAACAATTCTTTCATTGATAATGCATGCAATTGATGGATGCAAACATACCTGAAAAACCTCTAGTGTCATCGATTACTAGTTGTTTCATGAGGTCAACTTTAGTTGGTTGCCTCAAGTATGTAGATTCAAAGCAAGTTTGAACTCCTATAACAAAGAGTTTTACAGCCTCCATGGTTGTGTTCTTGCCCAGCGTGCAATATTCATTAGTAGCATTCTTAGTCTATGTGTAGACCATATTCAGGTGATTAAAACTATTGTTTTTTCTTGCTCTATGTTAGTTACATTTCGTTGGTGAAGAGGGTAAGGAGAAAAAGCTTGAATCAGTGTCAAGGTGGCCTAGAAACGCTTGGTCAAATTGTTACATGAGTGCTAATGGCGTGGGGAGAGATCTATTTTCAAGCAACATGGGGTAAGACATAAAGTAAACATCCTATGAAAAGTTGCAATTACAAACCATTGCTGACAATAAGAGGCACATGTGTGAGTTGTTTTTGCACTTGGATGAGTAAGTTTTCACCCCCATTTGTGTATTGCATATGCAAATTGCATTTTACAATGCATATGGTTAGCTATGTGTAGACAATGCCTTATTGTTTTGTTATTTTGATGGTGGTTTGTTGCAGGAAGTTATATTGGCTCATGGGTGAGGAATTTGTTGTGAAGGGATGTGATTTTTTTTGCAAGTTTGAAGTGGTTGTGAGGTGAGAATACCAAGGTCGATTGCCATCATTGGAAGAGCTAGTTTATTAAGAACTATTCGACACAACATTCGATTGGCAATAGTGGGTTTGCCAAACATGGTTGATTGTGAAAATGAGGATGACATTGTTGTTCAAAATGGAGAAGAAGACATTGAAGATGCTAACTATGATGACATTGATGATGATTTATGCCCCCCACCATATGAAGGGACAAGAGCCAACAAAGAAGACAATGTTAACATCAAGTTACCCAACGAATAGGCCTAAAGAAGTCCATTACAAGCCACCATGGGCCATAGATAAACCACATATTCACATTGCTTTTTAGAATATTTTCATGTTTGCACGACAATAGAACAGACCTTTAGCTTGAATATGCTTTGGACTACAACTATGAAGGATTGTTTACAACTTTGTGTAGGAATTGTTGTGTTATTTGCATGATACATATAGGGCATAGGGAAGCGACCTTGCCTTCAAAGGCTTGGGCTTATTAGAAAAATAATCGTGAGTGGACCTAAACCCACTATGCAACTTAATGTTGGTAAAGGCCTTGTGTACAAAGTGGGCTAATTAATTGTTGTTAATACACATAACTCACAGAGGTAGCCTGTAGCAAAGGGGTCATCATGGTGTAGAACACCAAGAAGCTTATTATGAAAATGATGAATGTATGTATTAATGTGTACCTTACATTCAAGCTCAAGGGGGTTGTTTTGCTTATGTAGAGTTTTAAGAAGAAATCATTGCTTTTTAAAATGAAAATAGAGCACAAGTGATTATCTTTAGAGATGAATTGAAGCGCATCCATGCAAATGCAATTCGTCGTGTTAATAAGGCTACCACAAAGTTTGCCAAGGTGCATGGGGCTACAATGCCTAGGCAAGAGGGCAACAAGTTAGAGATTTGGAAAAATAGTTCAAATTCCCAAAACCAAGGTTCAATTTTGAACACATGAAGCTCATAGTTGGGAAATTTATGAAAACAAGGCACAAGGATTAGCTAAACGTTTACCAGTTAGGTATGGTGTGTGTATTGGGGAGATGTGAATCAAATCCACCATGCCTCTAAAGGTTACATAATAGATGTTTTTTTATGTTGTAGATTAAGGATACAAAATTAATGTGAGGCTGAACTAAATTGGAACTCCTACTATCTATTGTTGGGTAGTACCTAGATAGACAGTGTTGGAACACCATCTCCTTGACATTAATGTAGGTAAATGTCCTTTAGGTGTAGCAAATCCTTAGCTGATTCCATATTCTCATCAAGTTTGGGCCATTGATTTATAGTAAAATCCACCTTTTTCTTACTTCACACATGGGACATGTTCATGCTTATATTTCAAAACTACCATAGCCTAGTGCTTGTAATATATGTTGGTTACCCATTGCAACGTTCATGAGTTTGGGGTGTACTTATCAAAAGGTTCCTCTATTGTTTGCCAACTTTGGGTAAATAAACAATTTTCATGGGTTGGTTTACATTCACCTTATGTAAGTGGTTTATAGGTGGAACAAGGTTTGAGGAGTGTAAGGAATCGGAATGGGCCACTTTGACAAAACATTGGGGTACACCATAATTTGCAATGAAACAAGTTGTCATGGTGGTTGGATGGGGTGTCAATGAAAAACCCATCAAAGACTAGGTGTGAGGGGCTTGTACAAACTAGTACAAAAATGGGGTGTAATTCACTAACTTAAATCACTATGGGACCTTCAAAGTGAAATAAATTCATTGCATTTTAATAATTTCACCCTAATTAAAATTGTTTCATTATAATATCACTATAAAAAGATTATTTTTCATTAGTAATTGACATAATTCACTATTATAATTTATTGTGATAAATAGGTTTTTTTTATGTTGTTGTTTTAAATACCTTATGCTACTTTATGATATATCCTATATTATTTTAGGCTACTTTAGTTATTCTAATTTATACCCTAAGTTATTATAGGTTATTAAAAATATTATACCTTAAACTGTTATACGTTATTTTAATGTAAGGTATCCTAATTAGCTTATTATAGGCTTTTTATTTTAAGTTATTTTAATTAAATTATTCAACTAACTTTAAGTTATTCAAAGTCATTATATTTTATGTTATTATAAGTTATTTTATGCTAAATATAATAATTTTAAATAAAATATAACGACCTAAAGTAAAATTACTTATAATAATTAATAACAGCCTTTGAAAAATAATTAATAATAACCTATAATAAAATAATTACCAATAACTTATGATAATATAGCCTACAATATCCAACAATAGTTTGTGATAAAATAACCACCAATAATCGTAATATAACCTAAAATAAAAAATAAAAACCACCAGTAGAATTACCACCAATAGCCATTAATAAAATAACCATCAATAACCACTAATAGAATAACCAACAATAGCTTTAGATAATTGAAAATAACCTAAAATGAAATAGTTTAAAATAAGCAAAAATAATTCATAATAGTCGCAAATAACCTAAATACAATAGCCAAAATAACATACAATAGCCAAAAATAATTTACAATAGTCGAAAATAGCCTAAGGTGAAATAATTTAAAATAACCAAAAGTAAGATAAAATAGTCAAAAGTAACTTGAAATAACTGAAAATAACTTAAAGTGAATTAACTAAAAATAACCATTTAAAAAAAATAGCCATAAATAATGTAGGGTGAAGTAACTTAAAACAATGAAAAGTAGCCTTAGAATAGTTGAAAATACCTTAACATAGGTAATATGATTATATTAGCAAAAATCTTATCCATTTATTAAACATGTTTTTAAAAAAATGGTCATTGAAAAGTTTTTAAATAATGATATATTTTTTAAAAATTGTTCAAATGATTTTACACTTTCAAAAGGAAATAAATGTAATTATGTACAATATTGAAAAAAAAAATTAATTAAATTAATAATTTCATTTGGACAAAATCTCAATAAAATATGAAATTTCAATTTTTATGATTTTGTAATGTTTAAAATGAAGTATTTGATAAATAAAATGCAATGTAACAAATTATCACAACAAGTGCATTAGCTTTATGGTAGGGAATTTTGCCTTTCTTTCAGAGGTCAAGGGAATAAACCTCACAAATGGTGTGTTTATGGTCAATAGTGATAAGTTGATTGAATATTTTCTTATGTAGTTCTTTAGAATAGATGTTTATTTAGGTTAATTACATGGCCTATGTACCTAGGCTAGGTTTTTAACCTAACATAGCTAGTGACACATGTCAATAATTCATAGGCTGAAAATCATCAAATTATCAATAATATTAAATATTACATTAAATATTAAATAATTAAAATTTATAATTGATTTCCATGCTCCAATTAATTAACTAGCAAATGAAATGGATTAGTAAATTTATAATTCACTATCCATAGCATTGGTCCCTATTCATTAAAGGGTCGACAAGTTTCCCCATGGTAAAAATGTCCAATTAATTAAAAATATAATGAAATTGTCGCAACCCTAACCTTGGGCTCGCAACCAAAGCAAAGGCTTATGAAGGTGCAGGCCAAGAGGAAAGCTTGGGAATCACATTTCATACTCCCGGGAATGTAAGAGAATGTGCGGGAATGAACCCTCACACTCTCAAGTGAGCTCCCATTTTGGGAGTTGGAGTCCCGGTGGACTCCTAAATTTTTAGAGAGCAATTGTAGGGGTCAAAACCCATTAGAGTGAGGAGTTATTAATATCATTGGAAAGCTCTTGGAACATAGATGTCTAAAATGGGCTCGCATGACCCATTTGGATAGTTAACACACAAGTTATAGTTAAAAGAACGGTTGAAAGTCAAAGTGACAATTTGATTCTTGATCACTAAAAGTCAGGAATCGCCCCGATGTCCTTGCGTGAAGGTGGCATGCAACATACCATTGGAAAGCTTTTGACAAAGGCTACAACTTTATTTCAGACCTCATCTCAATCAGAGGTTTGCACGCAAAGTTATGGGCCCCGAAAGTCGTGGGAATCCTAGTTGTGGGAATTTTGGGACTCCCACTTGGGAGTCCCGGGACAAAATGACATTTGGGTGCTGGTCTTGTGGCCATGCACAGAGTATACTATAAGGGGGGAAGGTGGTGGCTTCCCCCAAGTCCAGGCCATGGTGAGTCTTGTGAGTCTGAATTTGCTTGTGGCTCGTCCTAACACCAAAAATGCTTCAAGTATTCATTAACTAGCTTGTTGTTTAATTTTGTGCAAGTCCCTGTGAGTGAGTGATTTCTTGTCATTTTTCCTAGTCCCATCCCGAAGCTCCAGCACGCCCTTTTACCCCCAAAGTGCTACAAGCCAGGGAACGTGCTTCAACTCCTTACTTTTCCATTGTTTTCACCTCAAACTCAAATTTGAATCTCTCAAGGAACTTGGGAGTGCGTCAGGAATCTAGAGTGAACTAGGATGCATTTTGGTGTAGTGATAGCAAGAAACACACATTGTAAGATGGGCTTACCCTGAATAAGGCTAGTACATTAATGGGAACAACTAAAAAAAACCATTCCTGATTGGCACTTGCCACTGTTGTTATCTTGGGTGTGTATATTGAGATTTTTATTCCTAATTACTTTAAGTGCGAAAAATACAACATGGTATCAATATTTCCAAACTCATTAAAGGAAAAACTCAAATTTAGCTGGGCACCTTGAACTTGGGATGTTTATAGTTGAATAAAGTTTCCAAATTTTATGGCAATTTAATGTTATATGTTTTTGTGTATGGAATTTGGGATGTAACATATTCATATCTTAGGATTTACAATTCCTTGTTTTAGCACCAGTAACAATCAAGCTTATAATCATATGTCGTGCACAACTGCCCCTTTGTTGCTTCCAGATGCAAGTGCATGGACAATTGCCAATGCTTGGAGAATTAGCAGTGGCAACATAGGACTTCCATCGAAGAACAATGTGTCTATGGTACATTTGCTTGAAGGTCCTCATTTTAATATCCATGAAAGTAGGCGCAATTTTTTTTCATTTAATAGTGGATACAACATTGTTGATTATTCTAAAAGATAAAAGCAAGTAATCCAACCTAGGTTTTCATGGCAATTATATCTCACTAGTTCTATGTAAAAGTAAGTAGTCATAACTATTATAACTAAAATTTGTTTGTGCAAATAAAACCATAGGTTCAAAGAATAGCAACTAGGCACATGCGACTTGCAAAGTTGGCATGACATAACAATAGAGGTTTTCACATATTCTTTTTTGAAATTGGCTAACAAGGTGCATTGGTGAACTAGGATGCCACCAAGGGACTATTGGCAAATCTTATAGGTAAAGTGGATGGTCTAATAAACTAGCGAACCTAATTTTAACATGTGTTCATAGTAGACCTCCACACATTTAACAATTTGTCATTTATGTTTCATAATTGCATGCAGACCTCCTTGTCATTCTTCATAGTTCAAACCCATTTGCAAAATGTTTGCTCTAGTTCTTCAAATGTGTAATTTGGAAGATTTTGAACAAAATTCTCACAATGTTTAAAAATACCATCTTTGAAAGTGAAACCAAACATGTTGATAATGTTAAATTCTACAATTTCACCATTGGCTTTAATGACCTTTTTGAATATTCTAATGTGAGCATTAGGCTTAATATCTTTCACATAAGTTGGATACTGAAACTTCCTATCTGACAATTTACTTGCTAACTTTAATACATGTTGTGCAATAAGTGGTGGATACCATGGTGGCTTAAACATGCGTGGATTAGGTGTTGGCTATCCAAATGATCCAGTATGTGGATTGAATGGTGGTCCTCCATGTGAATTTCTTCTAAATGAACTTCCCCTAGGTGAATCTCCAAGTTGTCCTCCCTTCGATAGATGATGAGCATAACTTTTTCCTAGTACATAAATTGACACTAGTAGAAAACTCCCCCCATTTGCAACTATGTCTCCAACTACATTTCAACCAAGAAACATAGTTGAAAGGAACAAGTGTAGTTGCAAAATATTTTTTACAACTAGGAAACGTTTTTATTCAACTACAAACCAAAAAAGATGAAAATTACTAGTCAAAAATGACATTCTAATTGAAAGTGTCAACCACGTGTCAACACCATAACAATAACCATTATTTACCATTTTGATTGTAAATTGCATACCACTATAGTTGAGAATTGTTATTAACTACTATCGATTGGTGGATGAATGTCATCCACTAATTTGGCATGACATCCAACAAAAATTCAATTGTAATTTTGACTAGGTTGCAACTATGTAAGTTGAACATTTGGCCAATGATTTGATGACACATTGCACATTCACAATGTTGACAAGTGGCAATGAATAGTTAAATAACAAATGGCATGTTCATTTAAAGGGGACACTTAGTGTAAAGTTTGGGATCTATGTGTGTCAAACGACCATTTTTAAGGGGGTATTATATAATTGTCCACCTTATTTATTATAACCTTATTCATATCTAATATTTTAATATATGCATATTAAAACCACCCTATATTAATTATAATCCATTATTACATATTATGACATACCGTATATTATAATTAAATTGAAGGTGGTTGCATTGTAAGATAAGGTGACAACTTTTTGCATCGTAATCCAGATTTTTGCAGAGTTTCATGCATTACATGCTATTAAAGTTGATTGCTTGTGATGTAAATAGTGTGAAATTCCGTGTCATGGTCCAAACCTATGAGTCTTGGACTCCTTTTAATTAACACATGCATTGTGTTTTGCTACATTAATCTTGTAATGCATATTTTGTCTTTTTTTTCTTCGGTGCATCAATTTGAAGGGTTATTTAAAACTTTCTATCAATATTTTTATAAGCGTTCAAAAAAACATTCAAAACTAACAAAATTGGATAACCCATGAAGCCTAAAGCGCTTAAACTTTCAAGAAATGTGGAAACAAGATGGATTTCCATGCTTAATCCAATAAAAAGATCATGACAAATATTTCTAAAAATTGGTGAAGATGGGGATGGACATGGCCATGAATTCTCAAGTTATAAATAATTTTGACCTCTTGGCTAATTTTAAACATGCTACTATTACTTTTTTATATTCTCCCTCTATTGGAAATCATGCATTGTTTGATTAAATTTCCATAAACAAGAGATATCTTTTTTTGTGATGTTAACATTACAATCAAACTTTGTCAAACACAATTGTATATTTTGTATGTTGATCACACCAAAAACTTTTGCCCAAATATGTTCCATGAATATCATTCATTGTTGAATTATTTTCATGACAACAACACTATGTGATGGATTTAACTTTTGGATCCTTTGCTGAACATTTCACTTTTGATTTGAATGGTAATTAGAACTTTTGTCATTGTTGTAACAATTGTATGGAGAAGCACAAAATCCATGTTACAAGGGAGGTTCAAGATTGATGTACCTTTTAGGTTTGTTCAATGATATTGAAGGTAAAAAATTCTACTATGTAAACCCAAGGCACATTCTTTAATGCCCAAGAAAAGATAAGGGTGAAAGCTTTGATATGGGACTAAAACAAACTCAAAAGTGAAAGTTCAAGGTAAGATCAACTTACACAAACCAAGAAAGAGGGTAGTTAATATAATTTGGAGTCAAAATGTTGCATGAACAAATCATGAACAAGTCAAATTCACAAAACACACATGATTTGGACTTGGAAAAAAACCACAACAACTTATTTATAATATTATTGATAACTAGTGGTGAGGCTACATCAAATTGGCAAAAAGTCATATAACTTTAGAAAGGGAATCCCAAAAGTTCCCAATTTTGCCAAACTATGTATCTTGCAACTTTGTGAATTTATAATTCTCACATATGAAATCTAATTGAAAATCTTTCATCAAAACAATTTATTCTTTGAAAAGACCTTTCCAAACCATATCACATGGTATCAAATATTGAAAGATATAGATGAAATGCACATCTAGATGAAAATATCAAATTTGATAAAAACTAATAACACATATTAAGCTTTCCAAATCGATGAGATTTGTAACATGGAGAAAATTGGATGTGGATGAAATTGAACTCTGTGAATGAAACTTGCCACGTCAATGAAATTAGGCCATGTGGATTGGAAATGGAGAAAATTGACTTGGAGATTTGACATGGGTGAAATGGATGACAACAAGAAATGATATGGTCATATCAATGAAGTTAAATAAAGACAGCGAAACTCATTGCTCAAGTGAAATTGAATGCATGGTTGAAGTTATGGCATGATTGAAATTGACCATGCACATGGCATTGGAATTGGAATACATTGTAGAACTTTGTCATATGGATGAATTTGGTGATATGAGTGATATTAACAAGTTGTGTAAACTTGGAACCCACAAATAGAACTTGGCAACATGGTTGAAATTGATAAAACATATATGACATTAGTGACATAGAGGAATCATGGTCATGCGGATAACACTAAATGAAGAATATCATATTGGTTGACAAATTGAAACTACAATTAATTGGATGAAAGCGATCATCAACCCTTGTGATTAAACTTCTAATAGCATTCATATCAATATCTTCATCAATTTACCTCATTGTATCTGTCTGCGTGGGTAATCAATGTGTCATCAAAGAGACATAGAGCTTCATGTAGTTTAACAAGTGCAAAATTCCACAAAATACCAACACCAAACACCAACACCGCCAAAGGGAATTTCCAAATAACCAACTACAAGGAAACACTTGATGCCCCCAAAAAACTCACAAGCATACATTCATGCAGCCAGCTATCGTACCAGAACTCAAAAGGGGCTCTTTCTTGAGCATCCTGAACCGAGCTCAAAGGTCATTTTAAACCAGCAGAGCTAGTTTCTTGTGCCCAAGAAAGAGCACCTTCAAGATAATGTATTAATGGAGGAGAAGGCTTCTTCCTGATCACAACCAGTACAGCCTATGATATACCCTCTTTGCCAGTCTACATGCAATTGGAAAACAATGCCTGAATATAACTTGGAGTTAGAAGAGTCTACATTTTGATGATGACAATTGCACCTGCTTAGGTGTTTGCATACTGCCACACACCAATGTGAATCTCCAATAACAAAACACTGCTACAATGGCACAGGAGCAGTGTTGTCACCCACTGCACATGAACTGAACTTTGAATATTTGGATGAATCACTTGGCCAGGTAGCCCAATGCCAGTGGTCCGTCTGATTAGTATTACCCTTGATGGATGGTGCACTCAGAATGCCATTAGACAGTCAAAACATCTGAAAATGGTGAAGAGTATCAATGGCATGTGTCAGCCATTGATCCTTTATGGCTGACAGATGCCACTGTCTCTGGATATCCTGGGCCATTGGGCCTTGGACACCAGAGAATGAATGCAATTAACACATTAAAGAATTAAGAAAGGATCCAGTGAGCCTCTGTTCAAACAGTAACAAGTACAGGGAAGCAAGTCTAGGAACTAGTAAACCTCTCAACTTGACAGCATCCTTGCCTACTGCAAGAAACAGATGCATCAAAAATGAAAAGAGAGCAAATATCTGCAAGTGGGAAATTGTGACAGCAGTCATACTCACCCTCACATCTGCGCATCCTTCACACCTACTGCCAGGGACCACTAATCACAAAATCTCTGAAACAACCTACAAACAAGAAGTTAAGGCTTCTCCCATTTCAGGGGTTTCACTTGTTCCCAAGTGAAATCAGGATCAGAGCGGCCGAAGTGGCCATATGCAGCAGTCTTCTGGAACCTCTTGTTGCCTCCACGCTTCAAGTCCAAGTGTATGGAGATCATGCCAGGACGGAAGTCAAAGTTCTCCTTGATGATCTTCAAGATTTCAGCATCAGGTATCTTTCCAGTTTTGTAGGTGTCCACAAATACAGAAAGAGGTTCTGGCACCCCAATGGCATAAGACACTTGCACAATGCAGCGGCGTGCAAGTCCAGCTGCCACAATGCTCTTTGCAGCTTGCCTCACAATATAGGCGCCTGAGCGGTCCACCTTGGTTGGATCCTTGCCAGAGAAAGCACCACCTCCATGGGCACCCCAGCCTCCATAAGTATCAATGATGATCTTCCTCCCAGTCAAACCAGCATCTCCATGGGGACCACCAATAACAAAACGACCTGAGGGATTGAGATGGAAGATAGTTTTCTCATCCAAATACTTGGCAGGAATCACAGGTTTAATTACATGTTTCATCAGATCTGCAGCAATCTGGTCATTAGTCACAGTCTCATCATGCTGGGTGGAGATCAGCACTGTGTGCACTCTGATAGGAACCATGGCACCCCCATCATTTTTATATTCAATGGTAACCTGGGTTTTCCCATCAGGCCTCAGCCAGCCACAGGTACCATTCTTCCTGACTTCAGTAAGCTTGGCCCCGAGCTTTGTTGCCAACACATGAGTCAAAGGCATTAGCTCCTCTGTCTCATCAGTAGCATACCCGAACATATGACCTTGATCACCTGCACCAATCTCTTCAGGCTTCTTTGTCAGATGGCCATGGACGCCCTGTGCAATGTCAGGGCTCTGGGCCTCAATATTCATGAGCACCTTACATTTGTCTGCATCCAGGCCAACATCATCTGAGACAAAGCCAATCTCCCTGCAAGTGTCTCTCACTATCTTCTCATAATCAACTTGTGCCTTTGTGGTGATCTCACCAAACACCATCACCATGTTTGTCTTGGTGCATGTCTCACAAGCAACCTTACTGTCAGGGTCTTGCTCAAGGCAGGCATCAAGCACCGCATCAGAGATTTGGTCACAGAGCTTGTCAGGGTGACCCTCATTCACAGATTCAGATGTAAATAGGAAGGTCTCCATCTGCACAAGATCAATCATTAGACAAACACATTATTCCCCAATAAGGACAGCAATATGGTGCCCATACTCTACATTGCAATACTAGTCGTAAAGTGTCATTGCTGCTCAAAGAGAACAAAAAAGAAGAATGGCAATGATGGATTTCCAACCACAAGTGACTGTAGATTTCTGGACCACCACATTAGCAGCCCCACTGAAGTTCATATATTCTCCTGACATAAAAAATAGAACCTTGAGTTCTACATCTTGTATGAGCAGTTCATTAATGAGTACCATGACACCATTGTCAAGATATCATGTGTGGCGTCTAGCATGACCATGATTTGCAAGATGGTCATAACTCCTCACCAGAACAGCAGCATTTACTTCCTGCTTGCAGAAAGACAGCAGGAACTGGAGAACAACGTCTAGCAGAGGAAGTTTCCACCAGAAACCCAGACTTCACCACAGATTACATGTACTATGCACAGCAATTATACACCAGCCGGTTTAGATTTAACTGGGGTCTATGCAAAGTGACAAACACTCACCCTAGTGCTCTACACTTTCCTATTGTCCCCCTTCAGATGCAAACATTCACAACCACTGCACGACAAGGACAAGATTCACAACAATCTTGCAGTCACCAAAAAACAAGGTCAGCGAGCAAACACACGACAGCCGCAAACTGCAAAAGAAACGCCTTCGTCACATGCAGATCTAGACACATCTGGGACACAAGTCGAAAAACAGAAATATACCGCCGCTGCAAAACGATAGAAACCCTGCAATAGACCTCACCTTACAGAAAAAAAAAACAAGAAGATGTCACAACACGACGCGGAAGAGCACTTCGATACTTTATTTTGGAAGGGGGCAAAAGCTTCCTCGCAATCCAAGCAACCAGAGAAACCGGAGAGGAGATAAGAATCCAAATCTACCGAACTAGGGTCTCCGCTTATGAAAAAACACCACTCGTTGACTCGTTTGGTCACATTACCTTGCAAAAACAGGCTCGTTCGAAGCACAAGACCGGGCGTTCTCTCGAAGGACTTCGCAAGCGCTTCAACAGAGCGAAGACTCAGGAACGAAGAGAACACAAACGCGTCGCCAGAAATGAATTTGTTGCGACGCCGGAGCTTGGAATTTGGGGAGAAACGAGAAACGCTACAGGGGAGGCAGGGTACAAGGCGCGCCGAGCTTTCACAGCCAAGAGATTCTCCCAACCGTAGGATATCAGATCTGACGGCAACAGATTTGCTCCTTACCTCAGAAAATCGTGCATCACAGGCCTTAAAACTCTCACCGCAACAGCGAAAGTCAAACACCAACCGTCAGATTCAATATCGGACGGTCATAAATTGCCTCTATGGAAGAAACCCTCTCTCTTCTGGCGACTCGACTTCCCTAACGTGGTGACTGCTGACCTAGAAACCGGCTGAACTGATATTTCTACAGCAGCAAAATGGACCGGCGGTTCCGGTTGCATGAGGCTATTATTGTCACTCATCTATTCGATGAACAGATTGGCCCATCATTTCATTTTTGAAGGCCACTAAAGAATTTAATATCAACGTTGGATCTTATGAACAGAAAGGATATGGCTTCACGGATGCAAAATATAATGCGAACTTCCTGGAGGATGAAAAATTGGTGAGAAAACAACTTTCATCCATGAAGTTGCAACGTGCTCTATTTCTTAATGCATATAGTAACAGTGCGAACTGACAGCTAACATAAGTTGAAGTATATTACTATTAATGTTTGGGCATCGTGAGTGGTGCTAAAGACATGCAAGAGAACCCAAGCCACAAAAAATAAAAATAAAAATAGGCCTACTAGGCTACCCCCCCAAAAAACACCAAAACATAAATTTTAATTAATAATTATTTTTAGGAGAAATTATTTCCTCTTAAAGCTAACAAGAGAAGGGATCTTCTGCCTGCTCCCTGAATATTCCTCCTACAAAAGAAAAGGAAAGGGCCCACGGGATCTTGTGTGTAGTGTAAAAGGATCGAGAAGCGGGTAAGGATCGTTTGGGTTTGTTTATGGAATTTTGCTGAGCACTATTATAGACAAAGGGGAAATTATAAAGGAAATGGTGTTTCTGTTTAAGGGGTAAAAACCCCTAGGTGGGGGGGGCATTCCCATAAAGGACCTATGATGAGGTGGTAGGAATAGGAGGGATCTTATGCCTACTATTTGGAGTAGGAGGACCTTTATGCCACACATAGGTGTAAGGTGCCTCCCCAATAAAACCTCTAAGATCCTGCCTCTTTTGGTGTAGGGGATGGATATTAATGGACATGGCACCCTCCAAATACACGAGGAAATTTCTCGAAAATACTCATGCATGACGCTGTAGAATGTTCTTTTTCCTTCTTTTTGCACTCAGCTAATTGGTCGGACATTGCAAATTTGACCCAAGTGCAACTCCTATGTCATGAAGTTTGATGTCTTTTCTTTCAAGTATTTTGTTGTTTGATTCTAACCTAAACTAGAACATGTGAGTTGAAGGATTCTATATGGTTAAAAAATGCACCACTATTTTAAGTTCCATATGTGAATTATTTCAATCATTCCAATGAAGTGCAAGGGAGCATGTCGATATGTATAGAGTAAGGCTCCCCATTGGGGCCCAAGAGGTAGGGAGCTTAGGAACCTAATCTACCATTGAGAGGTCCTTCTCATCGGTCCTCCTTTAGTCACTCATGAAGCATAACCTCTTTTTTCTTTGGGTGTAGATCATATTGACAGAAGCCAGTTATGAGTTTTTTGTCCATTGAGAGGAGGATTACATGCTTTTCATCCATCTATAAGATGGTTATGTGACTTTTCATCCATGAACATATCTCTGCATTGGGGTAGTAGTGTACAACATATGTAGAGATATGTGGAACTGGCAGATGACTACAGGACTCACCTAGGAAAAGCCTACAATAGTACCTGAATAAGATTGCAAACCAGTTGCACATACGGAACTGGTTTTGGGGTTATTTTCCCACGCTTATTCAGGCTTTTTCTTAGGTTGGATAGGCAAATATGTTGGCTTCACTTTGGGAGCAATTGAAATGTGAATGGGGCAGTCAGAAAACTGGTTATGCTTTGGAATAGGCCTCAGAAGAACTATATCATGTAAACCCATTCCATAGGACAATAAAAAGGTGTAAAATAAAAGGCCATGCCATGACATTTGTGTTATTTTTAATTCCATTTTAAATTATGATTTCATTTCAGATTACATTATTTGTACTATGCATTAACCCTATTAAATTGCAACTAAATCAAAGATTGCACAATAAGGAAATAAAATGAACTAAGTATAAACTGATCAAAATAAAAATTTGAAAATACACAAGGTCCATGCCACAATATTTACATTAATCTCACTTAGTTTTAAATGCAATTTCACTCCAGGAATCAGATTACTTCATTTACTTTACACATAGCAATTTGCATTCCTTAACATAAAGTTAGAAACACAATTATACGAAAATTGCACACGAACAAAATAAAATGAGATGCATAACAATATAGTAGATCTTTCAAATAATTGGAATTATGAAATCATATTCTTTTCTTCGCCTAATTTTAGAGCTTAAAGTCCAAAGTACTCGATTTTTGAAACTGATTATAAGTTATTAGGTATTTTATATCTATGATTGATGCTCAGCATAATATAATTAAAAATTTCAGAACACAAAATGTATTTTGCATACTTATTCCTCAATTTTCGAAATTCTGAAAAATTAAATGTGAAATGGTTAAACCTTGTTTTTTTAAATAAATAAATATTCAGCAACGAAGTGCCAAACGTCAGTAGTAGGTACAATATTACTTTAAGCTCATCCGTATATTTTGATAAGCTCCAAGCTACTTCTAATAGTCAGGTGTGGTAGACCCAAGTGAATACTTCTAATTGTCCTTGCCTAAACTTAGGCCCACTTTAGACAAGGGTCCAGGGTTCAATATCCTAGGAACCGATTTGGACTGATTTTGAAGCAAATTGAATCCTTGAGTTGGACTGTACCTTGGTCCCTAGCCTGATTCTTGGTTCTCCAAATCAGGAGCCCTCCTTTTAGCACTGTTTTTGGGTCAGAACCAATTGATTTTCCCTTCAAAATAGGTGCCATGTAGGTTTAGCCTCAATTTGTCACTTTTTTGATCTTGGACCCTCGTCTAAAGGCCTTCTGATCAATTTAAAGCTTTTGACCAATAAGATTGCTCGAATTCATGGTCCTTGGACCTCAGACCCTTGTCTAAAGTGAGCCTTAGGCCCTTCCCAACAAAATAATTTCCTTGGTAGCAGCAAGCAATTGGCTAAAGATAGTTCCCTTGCTACATATTTCAATGCAAAGTTCATTCTAACTTGGAACTATTGGAGACAATAATGACCTGCCAGAAATTTTGTAGTGTATCTGGAGGTAACCTTAAAAAGCATATTTTTTCATCCAGGAGCAGGGAGGGCATTTCGTTTTTCACAAGGCCCCCCTCCTGTTTCGCCTGGGTTTCTCCACTGAATTTCTGGCAGGTCTTTACGTTGGGTAAAGCCCTCGGTTGAGGGCATGACCAAAATAAGGTATCACCTCATGCCCTTATTTTGGTAAGGGTCATGCCCTCGACCTAGGGCTTTACCCTATACCATATGTGGGTTTTATATAAGGGCCAGATGAGTTCAGGTTATTTAACCCAATTTTCTCCTCAACCAGCATTATTCGTTGGAGTGAGGAGTCAATCAAAGGTAGTTCTCTGAGGCTGTTTTGGCAATGCAAATTTTTCGCCATTATTGTGTGATATCTCTGACATGGGTCCAGTGAGGAGTCAATCAAACGTCGTTAGTTGTCTGGGGCTGTTTAAGCAATGCAATTTTTTCACCATGTCAAGTAACTATGTTTCAGATGTCTGTAGACACAAACTGATTGGGATATCTCTGACACTTCTCCGGTAGACTTCTATGGCAGATTTAAATGTAACATATTAGTCCATGAGGGTCTCTTTCCATTAGAGTTCTGTGGTGACAATTACATGCAGTGTGCTGTGATCACATCAGCCGCATGGAAAGCCCAGGCAATGGAGCCTTGTTTTTTTGTTGCGTAGACCTTTGGCGAGCTGCAACTGGGTTGGATATCTGTAGGTAATTAATTAATGTTTAAGGGTGTTAGAGCATCTCCATCTCAGGCCATCAAACTGAACCTCTAAAACCTGCATTGCCGGTGACTTTAGAGATCCATTACCCAAAAGTGATGGCATACTTTTGCGCTCCCTCATCGCAAGAGTCCCCCACACTTCCCATCATATGATTGAACACATCTTCAGCTCACCCCCACATTTGCCCAAAAAAGAAACACTAATAGTGATTAGGTTTTTTTTTTTTCAAATTTGTTGTCTCCAAAGATTGGCAAGTTTTCCCATTCTTTGGCCTTTTTTTCGAATTTATAATATAATGAAAAAAAATTCCATATTCTTTCCAAAAACTTTTGTCACAACTGTGTGAAAATTCACCCCCAAAAAAATGTTAGTAGTGGCCAAGGTTTTTTTTTTGGATTCAAATTTGTCATCTCCAAAAAAATTTGCAACTTTTCCCAACTTTTTCCCTATCCAATGATGTAGAAATTTAACCCAAAAAAAATGATGAAGTAAGAATGAAACTAAAAGTTTTTGGATCCTATGGATTCACAGCCCCTACAAATCCACATATTTGATTACATATGGCTCAACAATGGAGAGATGTTTTGTAGTTCAAATAGCAGAGCACATATATGAAGATGAAGATTGGTTCATCAATAGGCTGGTTCAAAAGAATGCGAACATTGTGATAGCAAAACAAAAACATCCAATCCATGGTGGCTCTAGACTTAGACAATCTCCAAATTTGCCTGGAGATCAACAACTTGGGCATGATAGAATTTATGTTGACTACTTTTTCGAAAACCATGTGTATATGATGGGAGATTATTTAGAAGGCGACACATGATGAGTAGAACTTTGTTTT